>Ga0247730_1000433_pt1 | contig 31587 bp, 22 predicted proteins | sample UWRJL073202C2_FD_180959 | JGI IMG/M metagenome (GOLD analysis project Ga0247730, IMG submission 180959) | Plant litter microbial communities from Arlington Agricultural Research Station in Wisconsin, United States - UWRJ-L073-202C-2 | ecosystem: Environmental > Terrestrial > Plant litter >... | reverse complement strand
TTCTTCCACCTCACGCGGGTAAACATTACTGCCACCAGTGATGATCACATCCTTGGAGCGGTCGGTCAGAGTCAAAAAGCCTTCTGCATCCAGATACCCGATGTCTCCAGTGAACAGCCAGCCATCTACAAGAGTCTCCGAGGTCGCAGCTTCATTGCGCCAGTAACCGTGCATCACCGTAGCGCCGCGCACAGCGATTTCCCCAGACAGTCCGGCGGACAAGGTTCGACGCTCGGGGTCAACGATGCGGATCTCGATGCACGATTGTGCACGTCCGACCGAGGAGCCCAGACGAGCCCAATCCGGGTGGCTGCGGTCGGCGATTAGCTCACGGGGAAGGGCGCTAACCGTCATGGGGCTTTCGCCTTGGCCGTAAATTTGTACCAGTCGAGGGCCGAAGGTGTCGACCGCATCCTGCAAGTCTGCGAGATACATCGGCGCTCCACCGTAGACAATGGTTTTCAGGCCTTCACCGGCATAGGCTTGCCGCCGCGCCTCTTCGACCATGCGCTTGACCATCGTCGGGGCTGCGAACAACGACACGCTGCCGAGTCTTGTAGCCAGCTCAAACAATTCATCCGCTTTGAATCCCCGAGACACGGGCACCACATGCCTCGCCCCGCAACGCACATGAATGAAGTTGTACAGGCCGGCGCCGTGGGACATTGGCGCGGCATACACCGCTGCATCGTCTGGGCTCACGGGATCGACATCGACGGGGTAACACAGCGACATTGCCGTCAAGTTGCCGTGGGTCAGCATCACCCCTTTGGATCGTCCGGTAGTGCCGGAGGTGTAGAACAACCAGGCAAGGTCGTCGGTGTTTCGCGAGACAGGGACGCGCAATGAGGTTAGGTCAGGAGCACCAATGGCTGGCCACTCAATCACCGCCAATTCACGGCAGTCGTCAGCAAGATCTTTGCTGGCAAACAGCTTTCCGTCGTCGGTAAATATTAGCCGCGCCTGAGCGTTGTCAGCGATCCAGGCCGCCTCATTGCGATGCAGCTTGCAATTGATCGGCACGGCGACCGCACCTATCCACCAGATGGCGTAGAACAGCTCCAGATATTCGCAGCGGTTTTTCATGAAGAGGGCGACGCGATCACCAGGCTCAATGCTGAACTCGTGGCTCAGGTGGCTTGCGCGCGCTCGTACGTTTTCGGCGAACGTCTGGTAATCGGCAATTTGCCGATCACCCTCGAACAGGGCAGGGCGGGTCGGCCAGCGATGGGCCGCATCGTTCAGCCAATTGGCGATGTTCATGCTCAAGCCCTCCGCGCTTGAAGCACCGAGGCGTAGTTGGCGACTGCCATGCCTCCCATGTTGAACACCAGCCCAAATTCAGCGTTGGGCACGGCGATGCCAGTGGGCTGGCCGGTTAATTGCCGAAAGGCCATGGCGTGCATTGACACCCCTGTTGCGCCAACCGGATGACCTTTGGCTTTGAGCCCGCCGGAGAGGTTGATCGGCAAGCGGCCCCCGGCCTGGACGACTCCGTCATCCAGTGCGCGATGGCCTTCACCTTTAGGGGCAAGACCCATGGCTTCATAGATCAGCAATTCGGCTATGGTGAAACAGTCGTGTACTTCGGCAAAGTCGAGGTCGTTCAGGGTCACGTCAGCTTTGCGCAGTGCTGAGTGGATCGCGCGTTGGGGCCCTTCGAACGAAAGAATGTCGCGGTGCGCGATGGGCAGGAAATCATTGACCTGTGAGGTCGCTCTGATGAGCACCTCCCGGCGGAACTCTTTAGCACGTTTAGCCGACGCCAGAACAATTGCCGCGGCGCCATCGCTGATCAATGAGCAGTCTGTGAGGCGCAGGGGCTCGGCGATGTAAGGATTGCTCTCAGAAACCGTGTTGCAGTGCTCAAAGCTCATCGCTTTGTGCATCTGTGCTAACGGGTTCTCCAAAGCATTGGTGTGATTTTTCGAAGCTATTTTCGCCATGGACGCCAGCGGACTTTGATAACGCTGTTGATACTGCTTGGCGGCCAGTCCGAACAACTGCGGAAAACTTAAGCCGGCCTCCTGAACATCGTTCTGGTATCCGGCGCCGGCCAGTGCCTGAGTGACTTGCGCGGTAGTGTTGGCGGTCATTTTTTCGGCGCCCACCACCAGGACAAGCTCTGCCGCGCCCGAGAGAATCGCATTTATCCCGGCCTGGATTGCCGCTGAACCCGAAGCGCAGGCATTTTCACAGCGAGTGGCGGGTTTGAAGCGCAAGGCGGGGTCTGCCTGAAGCACTAAAGATGCAGGAAATCCGTCTGGAACCATGCCTGAGTTGAAATGGCCAAGAAAGATGGCGTCAATTTGTGACGAGTCAATTGCGGCGTCCGTGAGTGCCTCCCGGGTGACCTGAACGATCAGGTCTTCCAGGGTGACGTCAGCGAGTCGGCCGAATCGGCTGTGTCCGGCAGCAACGATGGAAACAGTTTCAGTAGCCATTATTATTTTTCCTTCACGTTTGACAGGCGTTCCCTACAGTGGCCTACAGCAAAGGTCGATCGCTAGTTCGTGCAACTACGTATAGGGATGAGTAGCTCTCCTGATGGATACTGGCGCTACTCCAATAAAAAGTGGCAGGGCTGCCCGTGAATAAGCTGAACCGGCATTTGGAAGACCTTGAGCGACTGGCATTCCAGGTATCACCTGCGCCTCAGGTGATAACCGGCAACCGCCGCATTCTCGATTTGAATGCGGCGTTTCTTGAGCTGTTCGGCTTTCAGCGTGATGACCTGATCGGCGAGCTGATCCTCAAGCTCTATCCGTCGCAAGCAGACTATAAAGCTATCGGTGAACGCAGCCTCAGCTGGCTGCGCCGTAGTGAAACTGGCGCCTATTCGGATGAGCGATTCATGCAGCATCAGAGTGGCGAGGTGTTCTGGATGCGCGCCAATGGCTATACACTAACGCCCGCCGATCCTTTTGCACTGATGGTCTGGCATTTTGAACGCATGGATCGCGTCTTCCGTGCGACGGTCAACCTGACGCCGCGAGAGCGGGAAATATCGGCACACATTGTCAACGGCCTCACCTGCAAAGAGATCGGACGCAAACTCGCTATTTCCCATCGCACCGTGGAAGTGCACCGCGCGCGACTGATGAAAAAGCTCCAAGCCAAAAACAGCGCTGAGCTAGTGTCCAAGATCATCGTACTGAACTGAGTTTTATGATCGCGACTATGTTGCGAAATTGCCGTCAATGGCATTTTTATGCCTGCGCAGGTGGGACAGATATAGCGCGTTATTTGCCGCGAACTTAGCCAGTTCGGTTTTTGGAGGAGACCGGCCGAAATCGACCCGGGCCGCATGAAAACACACTTAATATCTCGCAAAGGGCTAGCCGCGAGGGTTGTCTATGGCATCAGCGGGCCGAAGCGCGAATCAGCAAATTCAGTGACATAGACGTTCGTAATAATTTTTTGGGCCGCGTGCCAGCGGCCCAACGGTTCCTAACAAGCTAACCGGCAGGAAATTCGGTAAAAATCGCATATTGGCCCTTGTTATGAAGAAGAGACGTTGGTTGGATTGTGGTATCAATATCATTTTGATGTCGGATGATGAGAAGGTAATTATGAGCAACGGCCGAACTGCGCTGGTGACCGGGGCAACCAAAGGAATTGGTTTCGCGATTAGTTGCCATCTAAATCAGTTGGGCTGGAATGTGGTCGGCATTGCCAGACATCCCATTGACGACTTTCCTGGAAAGCTGCTGCTCTGTGATTTAGCCGACACTAAGCAGACGAGTGAAATGCTTCAGCGGTTGCTAGAGCGAACTTCCGTTGATGCCGTAGTCAATAATGCAGGTGTCGCTGCTCCCCAAAGCTTGGAAAATCTTGATCTCGAAACGCTACAAAAAGTTATGGACTTGAACGTTCGGGCCTGTGTACAGGTTACACAGGCATGCCTGCCGTCACTCAAGCGTTCTCCTGCAGGACGGATAGTGAATGTATGCAGCCGGGCCATTTTTGGCGCCCGAGACAGAACAGCTTACGCTGCTGCAAAAAGTGCCTTGGTCGGAATTACTCGTACTTGGGCGCTTGAGTTGGCGCCCATCGGTATCACGGTGAATGCGGTCGCGCCTGGCCCCATAGAAACCGAGCTTTTTCGAAAAAACAGGCCTGTTGGAAGTGAAGGCGAGCGGAAAATACTTTCGACGATTCCAATGCAAAGGCTGGGGACTCCATCCGAAGTTGCCTCCCTGATTACCTTCCTGCTGAGTGACGGAGCGTCCTTCGTGACGGGCCAAGTGATCAGCGTCGATGGCGGAGGAAGTCTCGGCGGAAGATAGCGTTGATACATATATCCCTCGTATACGGGCGTTGATCTTTCTCTTAGGGTTTCACACAGCTTGGCTCCATAACTGACGCTCCCCGCTATGCTTAGTCTGAGGTGCGGCCCACCAGCGGTCATTAGGACGTGATTATGTTCGATGGTTTCCAGCTTGAAATGGTCGACTTGCCTGAGGCAACTCTACGCGTTCGCTATGGCGGATCTGGCCCGCCCCTATTACTGCTACATGGGCATCCCTGCACCCACACGACGTGGCACGCGGTTGCACCGCTTCTCGCATAATCCTTCACAGTGGTGTGCCCTGCTTTGAGGGGATTTGGCAAGTCAAGCAAGCCTGCGAATCATCATGATTACGAGGCGTTTTCAAAAAGAGCGAAAGCGCGTGACTGCGTGGCCTTAATGGATCTGCGAGAGATTGAAGGTTGCGAGAGACCAAGCTCCCATGCTGCTGCAGAGAAGCTACCCGTTTCAGCCGCCCTGACAAAAACCTGCAGTTCTTGGAAACGGTCGCTCATTTGCGGCCCTATCTGTTGGAGGTTGAAGCAGGAAGAGCGACCAAATTACGTTTGTGGCGCCACTCACGTCTATTTCCGAAACAAAAAAGAGAAAGGGGTGAAGCGATCGCTTAAGAACGTGATCACGTGGCCGACACAGATCAGAGAAAGCTTTTCGTAAGTTGAATCCAAAGAATCGGTCGACGTTCCTTGGCGTTCTCCTCAAGCGCGCATCGAATGCCGGCCTTAAGCTGCATTCCTACCGGCCATTAAGGGTCACAAGAACCATGAGTGACTTATTCCACGCTGCCGCAATTTTGCGCGCAACCCATCACCGTGATCCAGGCTTCAACTTGTTTTCCGTGTTACGCACCTACAGCGATGAGGTCTATCTGCACTCACGGTTTTTGGCATTTTTATTGAACCCAAAGGCCTCTCACGGTTGCGGCAGTGCCTTGCTCAAAGCGTTCCTGGACGTGGTGGGGATTGAGGACTTCGATGTTGAAAGTGCCACCGTACAAGCTGAATACAAGAACATAGATATTTTCGTTCGAAATGGGAAAGGCCAAGCCATCGTCATAGAGAACAAGATCTATGCCCGCGATGCGGATGAGCAGATCTACCGCTATGACCAACTTGTGCGAAGGGAGGGTTATCCGCACATCAGCAATTTGTACTTGACGCTAGATGGCTCGGCTCCTGATGACCAAAGTAGCCAGGGCGTGGATGTCACCCTTATCAGCTATGAAACGGACATCATCAACTGGCTGGAACGCTGCATTCCCGCGGTTGCGCGTGATGCAGGTCTGCGCGAGGGCGTATTCCAATACATCGAGTTGCTGCGAAAATTGACTTCAACTGATCAAGGCGGGACATACATGAGCGAGCTGAAGAACAAGCTGCTGGAAGGCGACAACCTGCTGCTTGTGGCGGACATCGAGAAAGCCTACAAGGAAGCGCTTGTCGATCTGCAAGAGCAGCTCTGGGAACGAATGCGCGCCTATTGCAAGGCGACCTACCCTGATGTCCCTGAACCAGAAGACACTGCAGATCGAGATGCCATTCGAAATTACTACAGCAAAGTCCGTGGCAATCGCGAGTATGGGTTGTACTTTCCCTTAGGTGCAATGGAGGGCTATGCCTATATCGAGCTCAACCACCGGTTTTATTACGGGTACTGCCCTGCGGATAACCCTTCTGCGGTGAAGGTCAAAGCTCTGCGCAAATTAAGCCAGTCAGTGCCGGGATCCTCTGGCAAGGACACTGAGATGTTCTGGCGGTACCCCGAAGTCAATATCGATATGGTCGCACTGCCTCGCGCAGACCTCGTGATATTTCGCGATCCTGTTCAGCAACAGGCGTTAGCCCAAGAACTCATCGATGGTATGCATCGGCTTTGGATCAAGGCTCGAGAACACGCTGTCGGCGCCGCCCAAATATAGCGGCCCTGCACTGCGTCGGAAGGTTTGCACCTTTGAGCAACGGCTACGCTTTGGGCAACTGAAGCCTAAAGCGTTTAGTAAACAGGGCGGCCCAAGGTCTCTTACGGATCAGTAAGCAAGCTTCGTCAGTAAGGCTCCGAGGGCCGATCTTGGATCTAAAGTCGGGTCGCCCTCAAAGCGCCAAATCTCGTGAAAGCATAAGCTCTTCGAGGCTCTCGGGCGCCTGACCGCTTTGTACGAGAGTCGCCAGCAAATGATGGGTCAAGTGACTCCACAGCGGCCTATTCAACACAATGCAGCTTCCGCGATCATCGATCTCAAGGCTAGGCACCGTGGTTGCGAGCATGCGCAGGACGCAGAACACGCTGGATTCGAAGGCGTCTTGACGTGTTTGGACGCTTTCCAGCGTGCTGATGTCTTCTGTGTAGATGGGTTTTAGTACCGGGGATTCTCGCAAGCTATCTGCAAGGATATCGCTCAGTTCGTCATGCGAGAAAAGCGCGGTTGCGCTCGACCACACCAGTTGGGTTTGCTCAACCGTTAAGCCTGCGACGGATGCATCAGGGACATCGGCATGGTAACCACCAAGCTGAATTGGGCCGATGCGGTTCATCCAGGTATGGATCGTCGCCAGACTCGTGGCCGGGTAACGCTGAACCTGCTTACTCATAAACATCGCCTTGATAACTCGTGTCCTGTTTTAACATCGCAAGCTTTGGTTGTCTCGTTGTACGGCGGATACGCCACGCAGGCAGAAGGTCGCGTCCGGCTAGATTTTTCTTTTTCATTTCCTGCCATTTTCTCTTGGTCGCGAGCACCATCTCGACATCGCAAAACGCGATTTCAGAAAACCGCAGATGGAGAAGTTATGAGTAAACACGACGACGACAATCGCGCTAATCAGTTGAATCCTGAGCACGACGCATACTGGCAGTCGCGAGGCGACGATGAGCGTCCCGAAGACTGGGAAGAGCTGACTTATGGAGGTGACAACCAATGAAAAGCCCACCATCCAAGCGAAGTAACCATGACGCAGATATTGTGAATCGCAACAAAGGTACAGCGGGAACCAATGTCACGTTGGATAAAAACCAGGGTAACCGTGGCAGGCAGATTGCCGAGAAGCAAAACGCCAAGAAGTAGGGTGGTAGCGCACGTGGCGGGTCATGGCCCGCCATGGCGTTCGTTAACGCGTCATGGGTCTGCCGAGGTTGGCGCGGGCCTTTCGATACTCGGCCTCAAAGACGTCAAACACTTCTTGGATGTGGCAATCTTCCATATTTTGCTTCTGCATATATCGCAAAAGCGCGACGTTAAACCACGCGAACTTGAAGCGAGCACGTTGCGCTGTTGCATCGCTCCACAGCGCTGCGTGACGGGCCAGGTCAGGTTTTAGCGTCATTAGTAGATCATCGAGGCACGCCTCACTGGGCCTTACAGGATCGGCGTGCTCCCAGTTCCGGAGCGTTCTCTGCTTATCAGGAATATCAAGATGTTCGCCTGCCCAGAGGCGACCGAGAAACGCGCTGGCTCTGCTGTCACTGCGGTGACCGCACTCGAATGCCAGTTTTCCAAGCTGCTCTGCGATCGGCCTACTCCATTGATCAGTCTGTGCGTCAAAGCGCGGTATAAGCGGTAAGAGCAGGACATCGGACTCGGCATGATTGGCTTGGACTGCTGCCCAGTCACGCACCGTCGCTTCAGCCACAACCCACGCGCTCATTCGAACGATGACCGCGAAAAGATCCGCAATTCTGCTGTGTCCGAATGTCTGAGAGTGAATGAACGCAGGGTCGTGGTGCTCAGCGCTCGCTTCTTGGAGCCATGACACACTGCTAGGACAACCCAACTCGCTGGCCAAGGTCGAGTTAGTAATCGCGTCGATTCTTTGCGCCATTGACGTACACAATGGAAGGACTTCACAGCCCAACTCTTTATCTAGCTCAAGCCAACGCCGCCAATACGTCAAGGAACGAGGATCTTTGAAAATCCCTGAGTGAAATACACCTGTCCACTCCCGTTCAGCCTGCCAGATGTCTGCCGTCTCATCGAACATGAATGAGGCGCCAGTATCCTCAATCATGGCGTCAATGGCTCTCAAACTGGAAGGCCTTACCGGGAACGCTGAATTTTTTGCGAGAGCCCATTTGTACAAGCTCTTCCAGCTGGGCCAACGGCCAGTCTTGAGTGGGTAGGCTTCGTACGCGTTTTCAAAAGCCGTGGCCCCATGCACCAATCGAATCAGCTCCGAAGCCGGAAGGAAAAACAGGTAGCCCTGATAGTGCCGGGGTTTTCGCACAGGTGGATTTTCAGTTTCCATGTGTCCGAGGCTCCATGGGATTCGATTGTTGATGGGACTGGCGCAGAGAGGTGTCGGGCATCGGCGACGAAAATCGGGGCGGTGCACGCGATAAGGTATGTGTAGCATTAAGTTGATTGTGAGTGACATCATCCGGGTCTCAAAACTACACCCATGGAGAGTAGAACTTGCCTGATTTAAAGGACGATGACGGGCTCAAGAGTGCCTGTACAAGCTTGATGGAGCTGGTTGTTTCCTTGCCAGGAAACCAAGAGTGGATCACAGAATTTTTCGAATGGCTTGTTCGGGTGCGGGATGTCAGTCACGAAGAGTTCTTGAGTGAAAAATTTCAGCTCTCACTCTGGGATACGCAAGCCGTCTCTGCAACCGGTATGGGGCACATTGATATTTCGGCAGCTGCTAGCGATGTAGAGATCGCAGAAAGCTTGTGGCAACTGAAGTCGAAGTACATGGGAGTAGAGGATCCAACGGAACGTGAGCTTCTAATTTCGGAGTCATGGACGTTGATCGCAGCCGCAGTGGGCAAGGTTACGACGCGTAATCCGAAACTAAAAATGTATCGGCTTTTCGCGCTGCTTTGTCCTGGAGCTTTTTCAACGATCGCCCATTTTCGCAAGCTCCGAGAGCTTGCCTTCGCCATGGGCCTACCATTGCGTGGCCAACGCAGGCACTTACACCAACTAGTGCTCAACCGGTTAAACCAGGTGCTTGGGGAGGTTCCCAATACTTTTTCCCGGGAAGGTGTCGCTCGCCTCACGTTGCCGTGGCTGCTACATGTGAACTACGTCCAGGATCCTGAAGCTGAATCGACTGAAAAATCTGACCCCCTGACAGGCGAGGAAAAACTTAATCCGTTGCAGCCCGAGCGCCGCAGACGCGGGCTGCTTGCGATCGGGGGCGGTACAGCCACGATTCAAGCCATGATTGAATTTGCAGCTGAAGGATGTACCCGCGAAGACTTCATGCAGCATCTGCAATCGATAAGCCCGCAGTCAAAAAGATCGACGTTCAATACCCAATTGAATGCGCTGATTGCTGAGTGGGGTGTCCTTCGCGCTGTTGGTAGTGATTTACAACTTACACTGCGTGGCGAAGCGTTTCTTGAGTCAGGAGAACCGGACGAGATTATCGATTGGATGATTACTCGCATCCTTGGTTTTGACTATTTGCTGAGTGCTCTTAGAGACACGTCGCTTACCTCTCGTGACGCGATCCTCACACTCAGGAAGGCCAATCCCGGCTGGACATCCGACTTCGCGCCTTCAGCACTGATTGGCTGGTTGCGAAATCTGGATCTTGTGGTCGTAGAGAACAGAGTATTAATGCTTACCGAAAGGGGCGCGCAGTGGGTCGAGCGTATCCATTGGACTCCCTCCGAGCTTGCAATACACAGCGGCCCGGAGCCAGTGATAACGCTCATTGATCCAACGTCACGTGCACCTGTAATTGTCGAGAGACCAGCGCTCAAGGATATCATCTCCGGCTTTAGCTCGGAGTTTCCATTTCCTGCGCATGTAATAGGGCAATTAGATGCTGGTCTTTGGAGTCATCCACGACGCCACTTCGCGGTACTCACGGGATTAAGCGGCGCTGGTAAGACTCAATTGGCGCGCGGGTATGCGCTCAGTCTATGGCAGGCTGAACCAGCCCCTTCGGAAGGCCTACTAATTGTCCCCGTCCAACCTGGATGGCATGACTATTCAAGTCTGTTGGGATATGTAAATCCTCTTGAGCCCGACTCGTATGTGCGCACTGGAGTACTCGATTTTTTACTTCAGGCAAGCTCCAATCCTTCGAAGCCATACACGCTCATTCTTGATGAGATGAATCTCTCACATCCGGAGCAATATTTAGCGCCGCTGCTGTCAGCGATGGAGACAGGGGAGGCAATTGTTTTTCACGGGCAGTCTGAAGACTTAGACGGCATTCCGCCCGGAATTCCTTACCCGGCGAATCTTGTAATTGTCGGGACAGTTAACATGGATGAGACCACCCACGGACTGAGTGACAAGGTGCTGGATCGTGCATCAGTTATCGAATTTTGGGATATCAACGTAGCTGAATTCCCTGGGTGGAAAACGAGTTCCTTGACGTCAGCCGAAGCGCAGATCGTGCGCGATTTGATGGGGGCGCTCATGGACACCCTGCGTCCTGCCCGTTTGCATTTTGGCTGGAGAACATTGCACGACGTTTTAGGCTATCTACACCAGACACAGCAGGGGCAGGTTATCGAATTCTCACGCGCGCTCGACCAGGCTATTTATTCAAAGGTCTTACCGAAACTTAGGGGGGAGGACAGCCCAAGGCTGCAGCGAGTTTTCACATCATTGAAAGCAATTTTGTCGAGTGCTCGAATGGTCTCATCGCTTGCCAAAGCGACCGAGATGGCAGAGGAATTGAATCATTCTGGTTCCACCAGGTTCTGGCGCTGACAATGACCTTCATCTTGCGGGTTGAGCGCGAGGGCGCGTTCTTTGATCTGAATCCTGACGTTCTCAATACTGGATTCACGGAGCTAGGGGAGTACCGGTTCTCGGTACTCGACGGGTTTTCATTTTTCGTTGATGACGTTCGCCTGGATCACGCTTTTCATGAAGGGGAGCGTTCGTGGCGCTGGTCGCCTGGTTATTTTGCAGGAGAGGTCGTGGCAGAGCTTTTGAATCAGCGGGATGAGACAGTCGCGACCTATCGTCTGGACGTGTCCGCCGACGGGAAGAAGCTTGGTGGTAAATCCTACGCCGAGATGATCCAAACAATTCTTGGTTTCGATCCCTCGCTATTGTTTGGCACTGAAGATGCCCAAATTGGCATTGGGAGTGAAGGCGTATTAACCAATCCTCATCTTCAATATGCTCGCCTGCGACGATATGCAGACCAGATACTGAACGCTTTTCGGCAGGTCAGTCAGAAGCCACTCACGTCTCTGCGTAGCGAGCGCACGTCAGTTAGCGCTCAACAAGTCAAACGACTGGATGTTTTAGGGCTTCGCAAAGCATTGATGAGCCCAGCCGGGATCGCGCTTTTACATCAAGGCAGCACCCAGAATCCTGCTTTAAACACTGTTCGGTTTGACGTTTCTGCTGCGTATGAGGAGTCGGATAATCCTGCAAACCAGGCGCTGGGGCTCATATTGTCAGAGGTGATCAGACGATGTCAGCACGTGCGCCTGTCCTTCGAGCACCTTGTTGCCAAGGAGTCGCTCACTGATACCCGATCTCCATTGAGTCCGAGGTTAACGAGACGTATCGTTTTCATTGAAACGTTCATTCATAAGCTGAAACATATTCTGCGCACGCCACCATTCCGTTGCCTTAGTCATAAGCGCTTGTCCGCCGCTGGCTTAAACGCAATTTCCGCCCATCCCACCTATGCACGTGCCTACCGGTTTGGTTGGTACGCATTGCGCTCTGGTGTTTTAGGACAAGAAATTGATGAGTCACTGTGGATTAGCCCAACTTGGGAGATCTATGAGCGATGGTGCTTCGTGACAGTCGTAGATCAACTGAAAAGGCTCTACCCGCACCTTAGTTGGAAACGTCGCTCCACTTCAATGAAGGCGGGGCGGATTCTTTGGAGAGGCGCTGCTGATGGCGTTACCTTGGATGTCTGGTTCCAGGTCAGATGTCCGGCAATCGATCAAAAACGTTACTACGGCTTTGCAAGTCTATCCCGGCTGCGATTGCCTGACATTGTTGTAACGCTGCGATCGCCTTCCTACGAGCGTTTTATCGTGCTGGACGCTAAGTACCGCTCCAGCCGGCAGGGCGTATTGGATGGCATGGCTTCAGCTCATCTCTACCACGACAGTCTCCGGTGGTGCGGTCGTAAACCGGATGCTTCTCTGCTCCTGATCCCCCGTGGAGGTGGAGTACCGGTTTTGGAAGCAACCGAATATCAAGACGCCCATGGTGTGGGTGCCTGTGTCTTGGGCGACCTTAACGATGGACACCGTCTTGGAATGATACTGGATAAGCTTCTGATGAATGTAGCGCAGGAGGTTGTCGAGTTTGCGAGCCCAGGCCCAGTCAATAAGGCCGCTGCTCCGTTACTATGAAATCATGTGCGTTTAGGTTAGATAGCCAGACGTCCGCGGGTTGCTTGATGCTTGCGGTTGAGGGATAAGTCCAGCCTGGGGCCGCTAACGATTTTTTTGTTTCTCAATCGCGATACAGCATTGGTATTAACACGCATACCCCATGGCGGCGTTCAAACGGATTGCGTTTTTGTGGCCGGTTCCTGCCTCAGCTCGGTGTATGGGCTCGGTGGATGATCTGTCAAAGTTAGCTGTGTGACTGACGGGCCCAGAATGGTCTGCATTCCGGTTTAGCAATGATTAAGCCTCCCCATAGTTTCCATGGCTAAAGGGAAGGTACAGAGTTTGATTTTATCTGTGACCTTCCTTACGAAACCGGCCCCTAACGCTACTGGTCGCAAATGGGATTCATTGTTTTGCCAGCTTCAGCATGGCGTGCGATGGGCGAGTTGCTGAGTTAGCAAACTGCTTAACAAGGCTTCGAGAGCTCACGATCAGTAGCACAGACAAGCTCTTTCAAGAAACGAATGACCTTTTCTAACTCGTCCCGCTTGATGAGATGCGCTGCCGGTATGCCCGTCGCGACAGGCTTGGATCGATGAACCGCGTCCCCGCGTTTTCCGATCCACTGGTTCAACTGAGTTTTCGCTTTTTCAGGTGTCACATTGGGCCACTCCCAGCCTAGCGTAACGTCGATATCCAGATAATCCTGAAACAGCTTTCGAGTCTTGTCCGAGTTCGGGTTATGGAACTGTTTGAGTTCAGTTTCGAGTTTTTTAAGCACAAAGTTCCCAACATAGCTGCCCGCAACGACGGCAAGACGCTTTTTCATTTCTTCCGTAACTCGATCTTCGACGTAAGTTTCCCATGCGGTGAGGGCCATCACTAAGCCCGCACGTTTGAGAACTTCCGCATGGAGGGGCGGCGGATTGGTGTTGAGGCTGTCGAAGTGGGCCAGCAACTCTTCGGCGTCCTTGATGCCGTGTTCAAACGCAAGATATGAGCGTGACAACCGAAACTCCTTAGTCATGGGTTATAAGCCGGCCACAGATACAGCCTTGCCTTGAGTCTTGATGTGCGCAAGATCTGCGGGATTCAGATCGAATCATTCGCCCTCAAGCCGCTTGGTGTGATAGGTGGAGTGAAAGCTTTTTTCCGCGCGACTGTAGTCTTCAAACCAAGCGTAATGCTCGATGCTGATGGGGAAAGGTAGCTTGACTTCAAATATGCGAGTGCGGTTTTTCATATTTACCGTTTTTCCGATCTTGAAGCCATGGTCTGAACGAATCACATACACAAATCCCGGAATTGAATTTTCAGACGTCCCGACACCCCTAGGGGCGGGGGGTGGCGGAGCGGAGAAATCAAAACCGCTGAGGTCGAGGAAGTATTCGGCGTAAAGATCGACCAGCGCGTAGCGGCGCACCACATCGTCTGCGAACCGGAACCAACCTTTCTCTTTCGCCCAGAACTGCCTCCCGCCGGGATTGGGTCGCAATGTGATCTCAGCGAGACGCCATCGGATTTTTGCTGAAGTTCGATCAGTCGTGAGCTCTAGAACTATCCCTAAGGCCTCGACACGTCCTAGTTGCGCAGCAGCGTCCCATCGCGCTAACACGACGCAGTCTTGCGGGCGGAGTTTTTCAGACAAACCTAGCAGGTCGAGATGGGCGGTGGCGTCGTTGATTAACGTCAGGCCGACATGGGATGGATCTAGGCGATAAAATTTCATGGAGGCATCCATGCTGAATGTTTAACGATCCGTTGCAAGTCGAAAGATATGCAAACGCTGAGCAGCGTACCTTTATTTCAGAGATGTGTGAGCCGTAATTCAAATCGGCACCGGACTTGTCTATTGGTAAGCAGACGGGGCCAATATTGCGTCTGACATGCGAAGATTGCGTCTTGTACCATTTATCGTAGTCCGACACCGTAGTGGGTACCCACGTAAAGGTGCCCGAGGGGCGCCCCTCTGGTCGAAATGACGAGCGTTCGAATGAGTATAACGTCTAAGATGACGAGTCAAATCTAGCGGCCACCACATTGCTCAAATCGCCTTGGTCACCGGGCGAGCATGCTGTCGGTCGCACCATCAGATGGATCAGGGGAAGGCACATGGACGAGGCTGTAGTGGCTCTTGTTGAAGAAGAAATCGTCAAGACCGTGCGGATTCAGAGCACCCTCGTTTCAAAATTAAACCTGGCAGATTTTCAAAACGCGGTTCCGTTGATTCGAGAGCTGCGAATCATCAACGAAACAGCGATCAAGTTCTCCGATGTCACGCTGACCCTCAGTTCAGATCCAGAAGCGTTCAAACCAAAGACCTGGCGGATCGATGCATTGATGCCGGGTGCATTTATGCCGATACCGGGGCACGATCTCACGCTTGACGGCGGGCTGCTTAGCCGCCTCACCGAATCTGAAAATGCGACCGTCACGTTTAGCCTGACCATACCCGATGTAACGGCTGAGGGTGGTACCGTGGAGTTGGCACGCCATGAGTCGGTGCTTGAGTTGCTCCCTCGAAACCAGTGGGGCGGCCTGTCTCATCTACCTGATATGACCGCTGCCTTTGTTCAGCCTAATGATCCAGCTATGGAGCGCCTTCTCAAGCAAGCCGCCGATATGTTGCGCCAAAGCGACCGTAGCTCTGCTTTGGATGGCTACAGCGCGGGCGCGCAACGTGCTTGGGAGCTGGCGTCTGTCATCTGGGCGGCGGTAGCTGGAATGAAGCTCCATTACGCACTTCCTCCAGCAAGCTTTGAACAAACCGGCCAAAAAGTACGCAGCCCGAGTCACATCAGTGAAAGTGGCTTGGCTACCTGTTTCGATCTCGCTCTCTTTTTCGCAGCGGCGTTGGAGCAGGCTGGTCTCCATCCAGTGTTGGTTTTCACCGAGGGACACGCTTTTGCAGGGCTGTGGCTTAAGGCTGAAGAGTTCTCTACCGCTGTAGTCGATGACATCACCGCGCTTCGCAAACGCCTGAAGCTCAGGGAGCTCGTGCTTTTTGAAACGACGTTCGTGACTCAGAAACTGGTTCCAACTTTCACCTATGCAACCGAACGCGGCGCCTTGTTAGTATCCGAAGGGCAGGATGATAAGTTCTCCATGTTGCTGGATGTTCGTCGTGCGCGTTTACAGCGCATCAAACCGTTGGCAAGCGCAGAGTCCCATCTTCCAAAACTGCGTGACGAAAACAACGAGGTTACTGAAACGGCTCTTGGCGTTGAGGACGCGCCTTCACTTCCAGATGACCGTGTAGTCGTGGATCTTGATCTCGCAACGCTTGATCCGAAAGACCGTCTGGGTCGCTGGCAGCGCAAGCTGTTGGACTTATCCTTGCGCAACAATTTGCTTAATTTCAAACCGGGCAAGAAGTCGCTCAAACTTGAGGCGCCAGATCCAGCCGCACTGGAGGATATCCTGGCCTCCGGTCAGGCAATCAAGCTGCTGACTCGCCCGGACTTGATGGATGGCGCAGATCCACGTGATCAAGCCTTATACGAAGCGCGAGAGCGAGAGGACGTTCGCAAGGTTCATGCATTGGACGCTCTCAAGCGTCGTGAAGTGTTTGTGGGGCTTTCAAATACCGAAATGGATGGACGTCTGACCGAACTGTATCGTGGTGCCAGAACCGCGTTGCAGGAGGGTGGTTCGAACACGCTGTATCTTGCGCTGGGATTCTTGAGTTGGGAGCGCGGTGATCGCGGCGGGGTGAAATACCGGGCACCGCTGATTCTTATTCCAGTAAGTCTTGAACGTAAGAGTGCGCGTTCCGGTTTCAGTATCGTGTTGCTTGATGAGGAGCCGCGTTTCAATCCGACACTGGTCGAAATGCTCCGGCAGGACTTTGAATTGGGGCTGGGCAACCTCGAAGGAGAGTTGCCACGGGACGAGTCTGGTCTGGATATCGATACGATCTGGAAGACGGTCGCGCTCGCTATCAAGGATATTCCTGGCTGGGAGGTAAACGAAGACGTCATGCTGTCGATGTTCTCGTTTGCCAAATATCTGATGTGGAAAGACCTGGCGGAAAATGCGGACAAGCTCCGTGAGAGCCCGGTTGTGCGCCACTTGCTAGACACGCCTAGAGAAGCGTTCACTTCAAACATCGCATTTCCCGAAGATCGACGTCTCGACGCCCAGTTCAATCCGCGCGAGGTTTTCTGCCCGTTGCCTGCAGACTCCTCTCAGTTGTCGGCGGTCATGGCAGCTTCCAAAGGAAAAGACTTTGTCCTGATCGGCCCGCCTGGTACTGGCAAGAGTCAGACCATTGCCAATCTGATCGCACAATCCGTAGCTCAGGGTAAGCGGGTACTTTTTGTCTCTGAAAAGATTGCCGCTCTGGACGTGGTCTACCGACGTCTGCGTGAGATCGGCTTGGGTGAATTTTGCCTTGAGGTTCACTCTAGCAAAGCCCGGAAAACCGATGTACTCGCCCAGCTGCAATCGGCGTGGGAGGCGAAGGGGGTTTGCGACCAGGTAACTTGGCACGCCGAGGCTGACCGCCTGCAAGGGCTGCGCGATGGGCTCAACACTTACGTTGAACGACTCCATCAGCGTTATCCGAATGGATACAGCATTTTTGACGCTATTGGGCTCGTGTGCAGCGGCACAGAGATATCCGCGATCAACCTCTCTTGGTCATCGCCTCACGCTCATTCTCGCGAGAGTTTAATCGCATTTCGAGAACTGGCTGATCGCCTGGAGGTTAATGCTCAAGCCATTGGTTACAGCGCGCTAATGTCGCATCCCTTAGATGCATTGGGACAAGGGGACTGGTCTCCTTCATGGCAGCAGTTGCTCATTCAATCTGCACGCGACGTATTGCCTGCCGCACAAGCAGGCATCCGGTCAGCCGAAAGGTTTTTGCAGGCAAGCGGCCTACCGTTAAATTCTCTGTCACCGTCGTTTCGCGAAGGGTTAGTGGCTCTTTCCAATGCGTTGCCGTTGGCAGCTGGTCACGATTGGCGCTACATACTCCGGCCCGATGCTCGTTCGATATCTCAGCGATTAAGGGATGGTGTTGTTCTAGTTGAAAACCACCGCGGGATCAATCAGCGCCTATCGCCAGCGTGGCCAGCTTCGGTGGTTAGCTCGTTAGAGCAAGGCATGTCATGGCTTGCGCAGCGCGTTCGGTTAATGTCTGAGCTCAGTTCGCCCTGGTCGATAGAAAGCATTGAAACCGTACGGCACGCTTGTGGACTACTAAACCAAATCACCCTGCTCAAGCCTCAATTGTCTGCACAATACGGTGAGTCCATCGAGTCACTGGACGTCGCTAGTCTACTGGCGGAGTGGACTGAGGCACAGCAGTCGTTCTGGCCCAAATCGTGGCTTGGAACCAAACGAATCACCGGTGTTCTGGTCGCAACGGTGACTGACGGCCGAGCGCCGGACGTTGCCAAAGATCTCGGTCTCTGGATAGAGATCCGCGCCCTCCGTGATGTCATCAACGCGTTAAAACCTGGGGATGTTCAGCCAGTCTGGAATGGCGCTGATTCGCACATTGACCATCTTGCCGGGGCAATCGGTCTGCAGCTCGCACTGACATCGATGTTGACCCATGGAGTATGGACGGACAGTCATTTTGAAGTCGTCGATGCCGGCCACTGTGGCGAAGTGATGAAGTCTGACCTGAAATTGATGAGAGATATCTCTCGGGTTGACCAGGAGTTGCAGCACCTGAGCATTTTGCAGTCCGCCACCGATGGCCTATGGCAAGGTTTGGCATCGAACGTCGACTATTTGAAAGCAGCCGTGTTATTTCAAAAAGATCGAAAGGTCTTCGAAGATCAGGGTGCCCTTGAGTTTGATCATGAGCGCGTTGCAGAGGGCCGCTGCGGTGCCCAGATGCAGTCAGATCTGGCATTGCTGCGCGAAAGAGCCCTGCTGGAAAAAGCGTTGGTTGAGTTTCAGGATCTGGGCGAGTTAACGGCTGGCCAATGGTCTGGCCTGAAAACTAAAATAGAGATCACGGCTGCTGCCCTGTCTTTTCAGGCTAAATTGTCCTCGGCCATTGCTCATCTAGCGCAAACGCCTGAACAGATCACCGCTTACAAAGGCCCGCTGCAACAATTGCTGGGAGATGCTAATTCGCTCCTTGAGCCCGAGGGGTTGGTTACGCAAACGGGTGCTCAACTTCGCGATGCATTTGAACAGGTGAATCAACGCACTGCAGCGTTGGTCACCGCTGGCAAGTTCACCGATGCTGGGCAGGCCAATATTGATGAGCTTACCCTGGATGCACTTGTCGACCGAAGCGAGGCGATCATTCGCTCTGAGCATGGCCTGAGGGCTTGGTGCGCATGGCGCAAGATCAGCGATGAGGCATCGGCGACTGGGCTGCACAGCCTTATTCAGGCGATGCAGCTTGGGCAAATTGACATGGGCGGCGTGCGTAAGGCTTTTGAAACCAACTACGCACGCTGGTGGTTAAACGCCGTAGTGGACACAGAGCCGGTGATCCGAGGGTTTGTGAGTGTTGAACATGAGCAGCGGATCCGTGATTTTAGGGCTCTAGACGACCGATTTACCGCTCTGACGCGTGATTGGTTGAGGGCGCGTTTATGCGCAGACTTACCGAGCCCGGATAGCATCAGCAAGTCCTCGGAGTGGGGAGTGCTGCGCCACGAGATGAGCAAGAAGACTCGTCATCTGCCATTGCGCGAGCTGATGTCACGCATCCCCGATGCGTTGACGAAACTGACACCATGCTTGCTCATGAGTCCTTTGTCGATCGCCCAGTATCTTGCGCCGGGCGCAAGCACGTTTGACTTGGTCATCTTTGACGAAGCATCGCAGATCCCTGTATGGGATGCAGTAGGCGCGATGGCACGTGGAAAACAGGTCGTGATGGTCGGCGATCCAAAGCAATTGCCACCGACCTCATTCTTTGATCGCGCTGAATCCACGGCCGACGATGAAGACGTGGAAGCGGATCTAGAAAGCATCCTGGATGAATGCATTAGTGCCAATCTTCCAACCCGTCATTTGAATTGGCATTACCGCAGCCGCCACGAAAGCCTGATCGCGTTCTCCAATCAGCGTTATTACGATTCGAAGCTGGTGACTTTCCCGTCGCCGGTTACTACGGATCAGGCAGTGAAGCTTAAAGCGATCGCCGGCGTTTACGAGAAAGGAGGTTCACGAACCAATCCTATCGAAGCCCGTGCACTCGTAGCTGACCTGGTTTCAAAGCTGCGTTCGCCAGGCTTTCGTGAGAGCAAGATGACGATGGGCGTGGTGACCTTTAATGGCGAGCAGCAAAAACTCATTGAAGATCTACTCGATGATGCGCGACGCAAAGATCCGTCGCTTGAACCGTACTTCGCGGACAGTGAAATCGAACCGGTATTCGTCAAAAACCTTGAAAGCGTGCAAGGCGATGAGCGAGACATCATCTACTTCTCGATCACTTACGGCAGCGATGCGGCTGGCTTGGTGTCGATGAATTTTGGCCCGCTTAACCGTCAGGGCGGCGAGCGTCGACTAAACGTTGCTGTAACACGAGCCCGACACGAGTTATGCGTCTTCGCCAGTCTGCGGCCTGAGCAAATGGATTTGGCGCGCACTCAGGCAAACGGTGTCCGCGATCTAAAGCACTTTTTGGAATTTGCCGAGCGTGGCCCTCGCGCTTTGGTAGAAGCGACGCCGGGAAGCGTCGGTGGTTTTGATAGCCCATTCGAAGAGGCAGTATCTGCAGCCTTGGTCAAGAAAGGTTGGCAGGTGCATACCCAAGTCGGTGTTTCTGCATTCAGGATCGACTTGGGCGTTGTCGACCCGGATGCAACAGGGCGCTACCTGTGCGGCGTGGAGTGTGATGGTGCTACTTACCACAGGAGCGCAACTGCGCGCGACCGAGACAAGCTGCGTGAATTGGTATTAAGGGGCTTGGGCTGGGAGATTCTCCGGATATGGTCGACGGACTGGTGGATCGACGCGCAAGGGACGGCAGAGCGCATTCACGCTCGACTGAACGATCTATTAGCTTTTAGCCGTGCGAAACGTGCGGCAGAGGATGCCGCTCAGGAAGAGGCGAGGCTATTGGCAGATGCCGCGACGGCGCAAGTCATTGCTATTGCCCATGCCGATTTACTTGCTGAGTCCGTCGAGCCGGTCACAAGCGCTAACGACGCAGCAGGCCACTTGATTGAGCCAGAAAAGCTGTATGCAGGTTTAGCCTCGACCTTCCCAACGTCGTCAGTCAATGCTCCTATTGTCCGAGCCGACCTGACGGCAGAGGTTTACCGGGAGTCGGACGCGGCGGCGCAGGTGGAAAGTGTTAACCCAGATGCTTTCTTTGAGGAGCACTACTCAATGACCCTAACTGCGATGATTTCGCACGTCGTGTCAAAAGAAGGGCCGATCCTCGACACTATTCTGGCTCGCCGCATCGCGCGAGCACATGGTTGGGTTAGAACGGGGGCAAAAATCCGCGAGCGCGTTGCAAGTATCGCGAGGCGGGGACACAGACATACGGTCGAGGACGTTGGCGACTTCTATTGGCCCGCACACGTGACCAATGATTCCAGTGTTGTCTTCCGGCGGCCTGCTGACGAAGATAACATTCGGGCTATAGATGAAGTCAGCCTTGTCGAGCTAGGGGCGTTGGCGGTGGTGCTGATGGCCAAAGGCAAGGAGGGCGACGCTCTACTTCAGGCCATGTCCAGAGAGATGGGGCTGCACAAGCTGACCGCATCCATCCGCGCCAGACTCGAAAAAGCAGTCAGTCACCTGCGTCCGGCTGATGTTGGCGACGTGGTCTGATCAGAGACATCGCCCGGAGTGCGGCAGCCATTGGGCTGTCGCGTGCTCTAACGTAAGTGCATTTAGGGGGTGAAACTGTCTCAGGATTCACTGTTTGGCAGTGAAATCAGAGGCCCAAATCTTTACTCAGCAGCAGTTCAGCTAGGTCTTCAGTGGCCTCTCCACTGTGTACGACAATCGACAACAGATGATAGGTCAGGTGACCCCACATTGATCGTCTCAAAATAATTGATCTTCCTCGGTTCTCGATTCTTACGATCGGGGCTTTGGCTGCGATTTCACTCAGTATGTTGATCACTCTTGCGTCGAATACGTCTTGGTGGATCGTGGAGACGTTGTCTGGATTGAATGGCCTTTCCCTAATCGTAGATTGCGAGACAGAAGAATCGCGCAGGCTTTCCACGAGGATCTCAGTAAGCTCACGGTCTGTAAAAAGCCCGATAGCGCACGACCACACAAGTTGAGCCTGGTCGAGCGTCATGCCGTCGGGAGCAGAATTGTGATTGAAGTAGGGCCAGCTCGGGCAATGCCCAAACTGCTGTGGGCTGATAGGGGTCATTCGAGGCTGAACACTTGCCAAAGGGGCCGTCTGTGAACGTTGTACGCGCTTGGTCATCTGCATTCGCCTGGAAAACCTGAATCTGTTCTACCACCCGGAAAGCAGATTGTCTTGGTCAGCTTCAGAGAACGGTTATCTCCAAGCCGTGATGTTGGAATGAGGGACTGTTATTAAAGGCCGCTCTACCTCGTCGATCGCCAGCATGCCGTGGCTAACCTCGCGATCATTCTTGTTATTCGGCCAATGCAATCTGGCCTTCCTGTGTTCACTGCAAAAATGACCCGATTCGAACTGCAGGCCTGGTGATCGGAAGCCCTATCCGATGATTGCCACGGGGCACGGTCGTTCGCGTGTCTGTGGCGAGCGAGTTACCATCCAATGCTTAGTGTCTAAAAGGCTAGACAGTGGGCATCGCGTTACTCAGGAAAAAATATGATTCAGTTGGATAGGTTCGGCATGACCGTCGCAGCGGAGCTGCATCCGGCTGGAGACGTTTGGGGACAAAATATTCGGTGGTGGAATTTCGTCAGACTCATGCGGACTGACTTGGCGTTCAATGCGTTATTTTTGAGCTCCGAGCGTAACTATTCCACCGATTCTGAAATTTGGGATATGGCATGCGCCAACTACGCTTGCCAAGAGCTCGAAGATTTGTTTGAGACCATTTTGTCGTCCGCCGATTTTTCGTTCACAAGGCTTTCTACAGAGTTGCACCTTGCAGTTGACCCTCGACGAGATCCGGATCCTGATATGGACTTCGCTTCAGTGTCTGCTGCGTGCAAGGCATTGCGTCGCTTGGCACGCAAGCGAATGTCCGGTGGGAATTTCTCCTGGCCTCCTATTGGGGAGGGAAGGGGATGGCATGCGCTCACGGATGCGCTGCTCTTGAAAATGGTCGAGGATGGGAGCCAGCAAGCGTGTGAGCTAAGGTTGGCGATTGATCTGGGTCTTTAACAGGGGAGGCTGCGGTGGCTTCGCGCCGAGAAACGCATCCCATGGCTTTGTCAGGGGTTGAATTCTGAGTTCTTTGCGTTTGCTTGTTCGCCTTATGCATCGGACTTACGCGATGAAGCGCCGCAGGCGTCGAAGAAAAACTGCAACTGCTCTGCTCCGAGCTTCCGGCATTGTGTAGATCTAAAAATGGGTGCGACCGCTACGGTGCTAGAGTCTGGCGACCTACTTCAGCTTGGAATAGTTAAGGCGAAGGATTCAGCGGATACTGCCTCGGACGCTTGGAGCGTAGCCTTCACAACCATTACGATTGTCGTAAATCATTAGGCAAGGACTCTAGAGGATCTGTTCCTCTTCACAACTACCAGATCTTGGAAGAAGCCGCTGACATGGAAAGCATCAACCATTCCGCCAGACAAGACCGGGCAATCACCGACGCTGAATCAGATGCTTTGGAGCGGAGTTCTTTCGTTTCGAGTCTGATGAAGACGCTTGTTCACACTGATTTTGATGCTGAGGGAAATGTCGCTGCGCGCAAATCCACGGGCTTGGTAATAGGTCTGACGGGGGAGTGGGGGCTGGGTAAGTCCAGCGTGCTCAACATGCTGAGCGTTGAACTCAAAAAGATGGATAACGTCGTCGTGGCTACTTTGAATCCGTGGCTGTTCAAAGGCCGAGACGAGCTCATACAAGCTTATTTCAACAGTCTGCGAGAGGCCCTTGGTCAGAGTGCGGGCGAAAAAGTTAGGGCGGTTCAAGGCCAGCTTGAGCGTTACAAAACGTCCATTGAGGTAACCGGCTCGACTGCCGCGGCCCTTGTCGACCTCTACGTCACCGGAGGGGTCGCCACTGCTTTCTGGAAGAAATGGATAGCGAAGGGTTTTGGAGCCCTGATTAAGCCAAACGACCTTTCTGCAACTCAAGAGCGCGAGACCTTGGAGGTAAAGCTTGCAGAAGCAAACGTAGTAGTCGTTGTGCTGATTGATGAACTTGACCGCGTTGAAGATGATGAAGTGCGCGCTGTGGCGCAGTTGGTCAAAGCGGTGGGGGATATTAAAGGAATTTCCTATCTCGTTGCCTACGATACAGATCGCGTGGCGCAAGCCCTTGGCACTGGCGATAGCATTGAAGACAGACAACGTAGTGGCGAAAGTTACCTGGAGAAAATTATTCAGTTTTCAATCCCTTTGCGACCTCTGTTCGATACCGATGCGCGGGCGTTTTTGCAGACTTCGCTGCGTAATAACGGTGTAGAGCTGCCGGAGGCAGCCCAGGACTATCAGGCCGAGATATTTGAACAGCTCCTTGGAGTCATTCGCACGCCTCGGGAGATCAAACGGCTAATAGGAGCTTTTTCTGTGTTTGAAGAGATGCTCCGGGGCGAGATTTGCCCCTACGATCTTCTCGGATACTGCTGGCTCATTGCCAAGTCTCCCGGTGTGCGTCAACTCATTGCTAACAATGTTCAGGGCCTTGTGGATGATCCGGACATCGAGGAGCTAAGTGATCGCATGCACTCTCAAGCAAAGGATGCGAAGCCAGATGAGCGTCTGCAAAAGCTATTGGGAACCTCCGCCATGGTTCACGTCGGGATTCTGCGGTTGCTTTTTCCTCGCTTCAAAACTGACGTTCTGCAATCGGCAGGTATCTTTGAGGGGGGTCGGATTTCCAAGCGCAGGAATCTTGTCAGGCTTCTCTACCTAGGCAACCCACCGGGGACATTATCAAGAGCGGAAATCGAAGTCCTATGGTCGACTGAGAGCTCCGATGCCCTTGCAAACGAACTGATGCGCCTGATTACTGACGGGAAAATCGACAGTCTTTTTGATCGTATAGGCGATCTTCTGCCTACGCTTTCTCGCTCCGGAGATCACAAATTTTGGGTCGCAATGTCACGCGCGTTAACGCGGCCTCACGACTGGATAACGGGCCACGAATCAACGGGGAGGCTGGTCGATGACGCGAGCACAATTTTGTGGGGTTTTGCTCGTTCGATACCAAGCGGTCGTGGTCATGTGAGAGGCATTTTAGAGGCGTTGATCCGCAATGGGGATCTCTTAATTACCCCTTGGATTCTTAGAAAGCATCTCTTTGCCCACGAGTTAACCGGCTATGCGCGGCAAAGTAATGGCGATGAGATCTTTACCTTAAGGGAGACAATGGATCTGCAGAGTAGCGAGATTCCTAGGTACCGTGCAGCAGTCATCGATGGCACTGTTTTACGACGCCTCCCGGACACGGAGGCGATCTACTGCATTATTAATAGCAAAAAGTGGGATCAAAAACTGAGATCTAGCTTGACGGCACAGCTGAATGACTGGGATTCAATCAGCACATTTACGGCCCTTATTCTGCCTCCGAATGTTAGCACCAGTCGCAAAAATCTGGATGAGATGATTGATGCTGACGCAGTATTGGTCGTGATCGACAAGCTATTGGAAGATAGACAATTGCCTGTAGGCGATTGGCTTGCACCCTCGCTGGATCTTCTACGCGAGATACTCGGCGACCGGGATGGCCAGTCAGATGAGCCTTCGAATCAAGATCCTGATCGAAGCCTTGATGACTGATCGCCCATCGGATTCCGCAATACCATTGTGCTTAATCACTGCACATAGCGATGAACGTGAAATCTCGCCCGGTTATCGACGTCTAATGTGGGGCAATCAGACGCTGGCAGCCTGACTGTTTCTATCTACAGCGCGTCACCAGCAATACGTTGGTGACGGGTCTTCGGCAAGCGGAGCGCGCAGGCGTGAGGATGAACGCCCGAAGGGCCAAGACATCGGCGAAGCCGAGGCTTGGTTCACGACAGCGGCCCCTGAAAGGGCACGCACAAATCAATCGTCCTTCAAAGCCGTTCACTCATCGCTCTCGCTCCTGGAGTCCACTACTTGTGGTCGACCTTAGGCAAGGGCGCATTCAATTGCTCACGCTTCAATCCATGCAGCACAGCGTTATGGATGAAGCGTCGGGCCATCTCAGCCATCAGATGATTCTCGGCCTTTAGCTGGTTTATCTGCTCCTGCAGTCTCACGATTGTTTCCGCCGCTGCCGTAAGGCTCTTCGGCTTTGGCACACTCGCTAGCCTGTCCCGGTGTGACGTAATTGCTGCCTTGCGAATTTTATAGGCGTTGGTCACGGCGGGCTTATCAGCGAATGCCTGGCGCGTCGGCACAAAATCCAGAACCATTTCAGACGCTTTGCAGATTCCATCCCACGTCAGCTTTTGGCTCATCGGCCAATCCCTGATGATCGCCACAATGGCCTTGATTTCTTTCGGTGTAAAAGCGCGAGGCATCTCAGTTCTCACCCATCATTTCTTTGAGACAAAGCATAAGGTCATCGTCGGCGATGTCGCTGATAAAGCTGGTGCTGTTGTTGGGCAGCGCAGCCTGCGGTTGCTTGCTGATCAGGATCCGCTGGGCATGCGTAAAGTCCTTACCGACCATCTGCACTGGGCTGCCGTCCGGGATATCTGGGCTTTCATGCATCGCCACGATCTGATTGAGCCGTTCCAGATAGCGGGTGTGGGTATCGACCCAGCGAGTGGCAGGACGGTTGCCAGCCTCAATCTCCTTGGTCGTCGCAGCAAGATTCTCTGCAACCTGATCCCGTTCAACCTTCACGGCAGCCAGCGAATTCTTGTGCCCTTTGCAGTGCAAGAGCTCGGAGCAGTTCAGGCAGTCACCGGATTTCTGGCACGGACTAGTCGTCCAGGCATGCGTGCAGATGCCGTACCGGGTAGTGATGATTGGCCCCTTGTCGCGGATATCGTACTCCGCTGCGGTGATCGGCTTTGGGGTGACGTCAGCAACGGAAATGATTCCCGCGCCATACATGTCGGCCTTCCTCATGGGATCTTGGTGAATATAGTCACGCGTCTGCCTGACTGACGCGCGGCCGCTCCATTGAGTAATCACCTCAATCCCTACACCCGCTTCCTTCGCGGCAGTGTTCAGAAAATGGCGCAGTTGATGCGAAAGGATTGAAAGGCCTTGGTAGCCGTGCTTGGTGAAGAACGATTCATAAGTTTTACCATTCACTGAAGAAACTTTGTCCGGGCCAACCCTTACTGAATAGTGATGCTGGTTCGTCGGCGCAAGGAGTACGGCGTGAGTTGTAAGCTGTAGGCTAAGCTGGTGTTTAAAAAAGCACAGCAGCGATTCTGACATCTTCGGAGGCTTGACCTTATGCAAGGTCGGATCTACCTGATACGGAAAGAAGGGGTTGGCTTTCATATTATAATCCGTCACGACTGCCCACAGCGTGTTCAGCGTCCAGCCTTCGCGCTCGTATGCTCCTGTCATATGCTTCATCAAGTTTTCAAGCGACGCAACCGAAGGTCGACCGAGCGCTGCGATGACTTCATCCTTTGTTAGAACTTGATCTGCCGGTACATCGGGTACGCCGGGATGTGGGTAGAACTGGGTCGAACCGCTTTCTAGGTGAAGGGCAAGTTTACGAGCTTCTTGGGTGACGGTTTCCAATCGCTTGAACGCTTCTCTACAATGCCCCGCCATTGTTTCTGGAATGCCCTTCGTTACCATTTTTTTATTTTTCGTGGAGTAGTAGTGCAGGTGCCACTGAGTCTTGCCGTTCTTGTCTGTTTCTGATTTGAGTGAGTCTATTCGGAGCCGGAGTTTCTCGGCAATGCGCATAGGCACTGAGAGCAAGATGGCGGTGATGCTAGAGATGTAGACCGCCTCATCATTGAGTTCGCCGTAATAGCCACGGGAAAAAACTTCGGCAAGCGCCAATAATGCTTCATCGTCAGGCAACGACTGTTTGTCAGGTTGTGCGCTGTTGCTGACTGACTTCTCTGTAAACGGGATGTCCCAATATTTAATGGAGTGAGGGCTGATATTCTGTGTAGCGACAACTTTAACAAGGGCTTTAACGGCGGTAGCGGCGTTGAAATGTCCCTTTACCCTTGTCTTGATAATCTCGATGGCCGTATCGAGATGCGCCTCGGATAAACGGGTAATATCGGCATATCCATCAACGGTAAACAATGCGGCTTCAATAATTTGAAGCGCTAAGTAATCGACTCTAAATGCCTTAGAAGGGTCGCCGTTGCGCGTGTTTATGATATATGCCTTCGCGAATGCCATGTAGTCCGAATCAAATTGCTGATCTGGTGTAGGCGTTCCTTTCACGTGCATCTTGATGCCGTATTTCATGAAGCGAAGTCCGCCACGTGGCGTGCTCCAGATATCTGCATCCCAATCGTAGCCTGAGTGAGACTTCCAGACAGGGCTTACATGTTGAGCTTGGTGAATATAATCGCTTAGCCGCTTCTGGTTCGTCAGCTGTATTTTCGATTGGAATGGAATCGTAGTCATTGTATTATTCTTCCGCCGTTTCCAGTTTGTTGTGATGACCTACGATCTCGTCATTATCGTTGAGTTTGTCGGTAGACGCATTTTCGGTTTTCGGCACCGTTTGCCCTGAAGCGATCTCTCGTTTGCGTGCGTCGCACAACTGAATGACGAGCTTTACTGCTGCGATGTCTTTTTCCAACTGAAGTGGAACCAGGATGCGACGCCCTTTGCTCGGAATGTGGATATTGTTTTCCTCTTCCTGACGTTCGATCAATCTGATGAGTACTTCTTCATGAGGTGCATTCACCCATGGCTGAAATTTGGAGCAGCGGTAACAGGGGATGGGAACCGACGCCGAGCAGAAACCGTGTTCACCACAGGTACCCACGTTATGACTTCCGTCAAGCTCGATCCTGCTCGATGGATCGTTCCCGCGAATTGCTTCAGACTCTGTGTCTTTCAACGATCCCAGAAAAGCTTGCGCCAATGGCGCAAGTATTACTCGCATTTCCATGTCTAAGATTCTGGCGTTTTCTGCCGGATCGTCGTAATAGTGCTCAAGCGAACCATTACCTTCGTGCCCAAGCCAGTAACTTAAAGTCGTTCGCGGCACCCCCAGGCGTGCTAACTGCCTGGCGCGCGTATATCTCATACGGTAACCGAACTCGCGTAGGGGCTCGCCTGTACGCATGGAGATAACCTTTGTTCCCTTTCGGTTAGCGAGTATCGTTGCGATGACGGAACTGTGAACATGGAAAACCGACGTCGAAGAATCTTCTTCTTTCGCAAATTCAAAATCTTTATATTTTTTGAGGGATTTGACGTATTTTTTTTGAAAGACAGGGAGTTGATACCGTTCTTCTGCGGAAAGTTCACGTCCAAAAAAAACTTCGTGATGATGGATCGTGCTATGGATCTGCTGAGCACACAGATTCCAAAGGTCTTCGCCGATAGGGTGCACTTCAAACTTTGAACCACGGAACCACTGCTCTGCTGTCCTATCCTTGGCGCCAGGAAAAGCGACGCGCTTTCCGAAAATTCCGTCAGTTTCACCTTCTGACTGGAAATCAGATACCTTAAGATTGGCGAGCTGAATTCCTCGCCTTGCAAATTGCGCGTTCAGTAAAAGTGCTGTTGTATCACGCAAACTCGCTTTCCCTGCTTCAAAGTCAGCCCAATAAATGTCGATCAGCTGTTCATATTCTTCGTCTGTATACCATCCCTCAGTCACATCGCCCGAAGTTACTCTACTTCTGCCTTGGGTTGATGGGCGTTTCAGGGCATTCACGACATCAATGGTTTCCAAAGAAATGCCTGGTATGCCCAAGCGATACCAAAGATTCAGTATCGATCGGAGAGCGCTTACTGTTTCGTCAGGTTGCTTAGCTATGAAGGCCGGATAGTTTGCGCTTGTGAACGTTAAGATTGGGGAGTTTCGAATGACCGCTGCAATTCGCGCAACATAGGTAGCCAACGTCCTGGGGCCATGCGATCCTTTACCGGCAATGCTTGTGATGGTTGACTTGAATCCAGAAATTGTCTCAGAATCCATTGTTAGGATACTTTGGATATTCGTCGTGTAGCGGTTAGCGAGGATCAGGCTATTGCCTGTAAACTCGGCACTATATGCGCCTTTAAATGCAACGTTTTCGCGATCAAACTGGTCTAGGAGTTCGAGTTCTTCGAGCGGTAGCGACGCACGTTCCACCACCTCTGCGGATTCTGCGGTCGCGCGTTGGTTAGTACTCATTGTTTTTCCCGATGTTAAATAGGTTCGAAGTGTTGCGCACGTAGAATTTCTGACACGATCGTTTTTGTTTTTTAAACTTCATCTCAGTCATTGCCCGCGCGTACTCGGTCGGCTTTGTTCCGCGCAGTGTCTGATGCGATCGCAACACCAGTTTCATTTGCAGATTGCTGAATGTGCCTCAGGTCGTAATCCCGAGCAGAGGATGATCCCTCGACCCATCCCATCCAATGTTCTCGTTCCTGCCGGGTTTTCGTGTCGCTATAACCTTGTTCGGTGCAGCGCACCGAAAACTTGTAATTCCAGTGATGTCGGAGCAGGTGGGGGTGCAATCCATGGAGCCTTCTATCACGCTTTATCATCACAGTCAGGGCGGAACGAAACGACGATATCTCCATCTCGCGACCCTGATTTTCTCCACGTTTGTGATTCACGAAAATAAACGATTCGTCCGCGTATCCGACATTAGGGATATCTGCTCGGTATTTCTCCAGATACACGAACATCATTGCTTCAAGCTGTTCCGAAATCTTAAGGGTGCGCCCCAGTGTTTTTGCCACGGGTTGGTTGATACGCCGGTCAACGGCATCATCATGATTGCGCCGGATGCGGATATAGGCGTTATCGCCGCCGGACGCTGGAATGAAATCTGGGTATCTAAGGCTCAGCAGCTCTCCTAGTCTCATGCCGGTGTCGTACAGGATCCGTATGGCTAGCGTGTTGCGATACGCCAAAGCTTGTTTGAAAAGCGATTGACGGTTGTGGCCAGAGGTAGCGCCATTGTCGCCTTTTTTGTCGGTATTGACTGCCGCAGGCTCAACGCGGGGTGCAGTCACCCTTTCGAATAGTTCAAGAAGTGCCGTATCTGCAGCATCGCTTAACTTCCTGGCTATGCGCTCCCTTTTTGCCCGGGATTTTGAGCCCGATTTAGTTTTTCGCTCATCCAGGCTAGCTTGCAGGCGCTCAATCAGAAGCGCGTTTTCCGCGGCGTTCGAGTCAGTGATCCAGTGGCCGAATAGCCAGCCGAAATAGCTCTTCAGGATGTCCAGGAAGTAGTTGATCCGACCGCCTCCGATGGTAGAGCCGTCACGGTTTTTCTTGTTAACCGAAAGCGCTTGGACAAGCGACTCGACCTCCGGGATCGTCAGAAGCTTCTTCGTGGCAAATCTGTGATCCAGATCGATCTTTTTCCGATCGGCCCATTCGTACAGTCTTTTCAGGCAGAACAGGTTGGCCCGCTGCGTGTTCGCGGTCAGGCTTGCCAACCGCAGGCTGACGAATGCAGTGGGGTAGTAAAGTGGAAACCCATCCCCCTCAGTGTCAATAAGCAATGAGAATCGGCTGCCGTCCCTCGCTTTGTAGTCTCTGACTCTCATTGCCATGTCTTTACACTTCCGGTCGGAGTTTGTGTTTGCAGGTTTCCGTATTTACACAAAAGCCTAACGATTTCATGGGTTGACCGCGCCTATACGTTGATCTGATTGCGTTTCTTGGTATGTTGGTTGTCATACTTATGCTTGCAGTATGTAATATTCATTACTGGAAAAGGAAGGCCGGATCTGCTCAGTACCCAAGTCGGGCTATTACGCGTTGCCCAGCCCCTGGCAGGATGCCCCGTGCGAGGACGAGGACCTGCTGGGTCGCTATCACGCCAACG
>Ga0247730_1000432_pt1 | contig 31770 bp, 42 predicted proteins | sample UWRJL073202C2_FD_180959 | JGI IMG/M metagenome (GOLD analysis project Ga0247730, IMG submission 180959) | Plant litter microbial communities from Arlington Agricultural Research Station in Wisconsin, United States - UWRJ-L073-202C-2 | ecosystem: Environmental > Terrestrial > Plant litter >... | reverse complement strand
CAAAGGAACTTGGTTGGATAACGGACAAACATATCAATCTATAGGAGACGACAGATTTACTATAGCTAAAGAAGCTATGTATGAATTTTTTACTCTAGGAGAATCATGCGATAGCGGAGGATGCACTGACTGATCGATAATATATCGAAATCCACCCCCGACGCTCACAAGGCTCGGGTTTTTCGGGTGCCCGACCTAATGAAAGGCGCTACTACTTATGCTATTAGATTTAGAAAAAACAATGCTTATAACAGTGAAGATACTGCAAGGTAAGTATAAAGGAGATTCGATTCCCGTTGGTGCATCGATGTCAGATTTATTGAATGATGGATTGCCTTTGCTATTAATCAATGCTAATGTATTCGATTCTATTTGCCACCCCTGTGATTATTACGAAGTGGAAACTGTTCAATACGTATAGCTATGATTAAACAAATCAAAACAGAGAAGTTTGAGGGACTGGCGGTAATGGTGCCTGAGGACGCAAATGATTTTGAATTGTCGTTTTGGAATTACCAAAGGCAGATGTATTTAGACACAAAGAGCGTTCTGATATTTGAGTCTCGTTCAGATAGACGTAAACAAATACGTCAAGATAGACCTCACGTAATATTGCCTGAGAACGACTATTTAGTATTAGGCAAAGCAACTGAGCTGACAGAGGAACGGTGCGCTGAAATTGTGCCTAGCATTATTCCCGGCAAACTGATGCAGAGCTGGGGGATTAAAATATTATATCCCATGTTCAATTCTGAAAAGAAGTCGCTTAACGCTTCCACGGCTTTCTCTTCTCTCATGGAGTTTGTAGGAGCAACGCAAGGCACATGGTTAATTCTTGAAAAATGTTCCTCCTAACCCTCCTACTCCCCCTATCCCTTTGCCTAATGGCATTGGGAATGACAACCGCTCAAACTATTCACCAAGATAACACCAACTTCAAATGACACTCACCCCACAAGAAATAGAAGATATCAGATTTGCTTTGGTCTATACATCGAAACACCTTGATCAAGGCAACGATGCCGATATCATCCTGGCAAATAGAATGGAAATGTTAGATAAAAAGCTAAGCGAACTATGAAAAAACTAATTACCATATCAGCCATTGCTTTTCTAGGATTAGCAAGCTGTAAAAAAGAAAACGTAGAACCGGAATTGGTTTTACCTCAAAAAGTAACGTACATGGTTAAATGTACTGGCTGCCTGGTTTATGTTGATGATACACTTTGGAATCAATCAAGTATAGGTGATCAATCTCAACATTTTGTAGTCAACGGTAATTTTAAGTATTCCTTTGATAACACTAAACTAGATTCAGTAAGAATGAAAATTTACGTAGGTACATTCTTACCACAACAAGACATTGAATCCTCTATCACTACGACAGATAATAGGAAAGTGGAATTTGTAGGGAGATTAGGATCCGGTGTTTATCCCGAAAAGAATCTCCCTTATGAAAAGAATATGGTATTGAAGCTGAAATAATTTACCAACTCATACCGATTCCCTGGCCTATATACACACCATTTATATGTTTCCTTGTTTCAGGATTACCAGGTGTAATATATTCGTATCCAGTAAACCCCGTACCCGTTCCGTTCCCTCCGGTAGTAACTATTGCCCCTTTAATATAAGTAGTTCCTTGCAGCATTACTTTTCCAATGAAATACCCTGCATACGAGGTACTAATCCCTGATTCTATACGCCAATAATCTGAATTTGGTGGTGTAATTCCTGCTGCAGGTGTATCGTTTATATATCTGTATGCAGTTCCACCACTGGTGACAATCGAGTTCTTTCTGTAGGTTGTGGCCGAGTTATAAGCATTCTCTCCGCTTTGATCAATTCCGACAACTGCGGATGAAACACCTAAGTTGTCGGTGTTTTTGTATCTTAACAAGCCAACTAAACAAGCATTATTTTCAATCCCTGCACTACCTGGCAAGAATCTCATCCCGCTGCCATTTGCGTAGAATCCATTACCAGACCCAAAAGACACATCACCACCAGGAGTATTCATTCTGATACCACCTAACGGTTCACCTGCCTGACCCGAATCAATATTATCATCAAGACGGAATGATTCGTACTCTACAGGATCACCTGTAACCGGATAATACACGGTTGTGAAAATCTGGTTATTGTCTTCTCCTGAAATTACAATTCTTTTTCCTGTTGATGCAGTACGTAAATTCTGCACAGCTAAATTGACGAATTCAGCATTAGTAGCGACGATACGGCCGCTGATCGTTAGCGTGCCGGCTTCGGTAACTCCCCAGTTCATGCCACTTAATACAGTACCAATATTGAATAAATTACCATCTAAATCCCAATATTGCGTACCATCATGTGAGACAACCCGACCAGTATCCAGTAGACCACCTATTAATTTAGAATAACCACGCGTAGATGTGAAATCCCGGTTACCTTCGAAAATAGAGGATATGATGCCGAATGGAAGGTGGTAGAACGCAGGATTTGCATCTACGGTAATCTTTTCCTCACTTACAACGATTTCTGCACTTGTACTGCTCTTTGAAGCCTTGATGTACACGTAGTATGGTACATTTAAAACAAGATCCATCTGATAGGCTGGCACGTGCCAAATACCGTCATTCTCTTTAAACTGCTCATGGTAAACATTGCCTGTAGTAGTCTGAAAATGGTTAACCGTTGTTGTACTGGAAATATCAGTAGTATATGCACCACCTTCGATCCTGCTCAAAAACATTTCTGCTTGTACAGATTCCAGTAACGTAGTCAGCTCATTGGTCGTTCTCCAGTTGCTCCTGGCCCTTGCTATATTATTTACCTGGCTAATCGCTAAAGCCTTAGTTACCTTTTCAGCTTCGGCTATAGATCTAATATATGCCGAACCGATCGGCATATCCGAAACCTTCAGATTATCATACTGGTAAGGGTTATGCAAATCCCTGGCATAGGAGTAAACGCGAATATCTTTATCCAGTAGCAATTCGGTATCCTTAACATTAACGTAATCACCTATAGTCAATTCAATATCATTGCGCTCAAAGTAAAACGGATCAGGCGGTAAATCATAGGCAACCCTTGGAACGGATTGTTCATTGAAGTATTCCTGTCCTCTATCTTTTACCCTATTTTCTGCAGCTGTAACATAAGTTGCAGGCATTTGAATATCAAAGAAGAAATAGGTGTCCCCTACTTGCGGCTTCATCAGATCGCTAGGAAGTTCCAGCGCTTTTTCTACATCATTCTTTACAATGGTGATGGTTCGCGAAGCATGATTATAGCCACCTTTAGCGATTTCAAAGTTATAACCCGCTAAATTACCTGTCAGGAAAGAAACCTTTGCAGATACACCTGGTAAAAGCGTTCCGGCTGCATTTAGATCGAAATCCAGATCTGCATCAGCAAATACGAAAGGACTCGATACACTGGAGATTGTGCCGATACGTTCCGGCTTGATATCCGGGAAGTTGATTACCGCCTCAATTTCATCAGGCCCGTATTTTGGTCCTTGGATATATTCCAGTGGTGAAGGTAGTTGTAGATTAGGCTGCCCATTACGATAACCTACGGGTAAGTTCTGATCAGATCCGGTCACGTATAAACGACTGAATACAGAACTGGAATCAACATTCGTACGCTGTAAACCGCCCCGTAATCCCTTATCATATCCATATTCAAAATGGTATCCGCTAACTGCACCTTTCTTTGTTAAATGAATAACCTTATTCTTAATCCACCATTCGGTTTTAAAGTCCTTTGCTCCATTATCTAAAGCAGTCAATAAGCTTTCCCCGTTGAAGGTCAATAGTTGCGGTACGGACTCGATACAATCGCCTGCTACCCATCCGGTTTGCGTGCGGTTCGCATTGGCCACTATAAGGTCTAACAGCTGCTTTGCGGTGATCATTGCCTCAAACTTGATGACCTTCAAAGCATTGGCTAAATCGTAAAAGAAGATCTTAGGTTTAGCTAATGCATAATAAGCCGCAACAAAACCAAGTTGGTATTGATAATCCAATGAACTGTTTTTTGTCGGTTCATCCAAGGCATTCAGGTAATACGTTTCACCATAAACGGTAATGGTGTCGCCAATCTGAAAATATAAGGCAGCAGGAGATTTGAAAGAAATATTTACCTCATCCTTCAGCATGATCTCTTTCTCCTGCTGACCTTCCGGCCATACGGTAGCTATTACAGTTGCACCTCTTTTGATTTCGTATAATGGCATTATGTATTATTGCTATATGTGTAATAATTTAATTGTTACGGTTTCCCGTATTTCGGTATTATTTACTTGTGGTATTTTTGATGATGCGCCTCACTCAACGAACATCATTCAATAAAGTATTTGTTATCTTTTCAATTTCACTAAACATTATTTTCTTAGCTTCACTCATTTTTGTTTGCATTACTTTTAAAAATAAAATATTAGATAAAATCGGGTATAGCTCAACTGTATCTGTGGTAATGTTTGGAGATTCTTTAATCGAAAAAGGTGACTGGGAAAATATATTAGGACGTAGCGATGTCCGAAATAGCGGAGTAGGAGGATTTACAACGTCTCATCTAGAAATAATTTTAAAGGATAGGGTTTTAAAATTCAATCCTAAAATATGTTATCTCAATGGTGGCATAAATGATATACTTACTGGTATTCCTTATGCTCGAACAAAGCACAATATAAATTCAATTATTGATACTCTTCAGAAGCATAATATTGACGTCGCTCTTCAATCTGTACTATACGGTAGTGATCCAAAAATTATTCCTAAAATAGACTCGCTAAATCAATTATACATTCAAATTGCTAAGGCTAAAAAAATTGATTATATCAATGTTAATAATGTCCTTTCTTCAGATAAAAGATTAATAAAAAAATATTCTCTCGATGGCTTGCATGTTAATAAACAGGCATACGCACTGTGGGCTGAATTGATAAACAAACACATTTCAAAGAACAATTTTTAAACACCACCCTTGCCAGATGGTGTTTCCATTATAAAGAGTTTATAAATGCAGCAAACTGCCTCCCTATTAGCCTATCTCCCAAGGGTTCAGAAGGGTGTATTCCGTCGCTAGTCCACTGTGTTGTATTTTCATATGTAATACCAGACTTACCAAAAGCGTCATAACATGGAATCCCGTAATACCTGCACACTTCCAGTGTAGTATCTGCATATGATTTTTGCAATGCGTATTTGCTTCTATCAGAAGTGAGTTGACAAAGCGTAGACATTGCTATTCGAACATTTGGATTTTGAGTCTGTAATTTTGTTATCATAGACTTTAAGCCTCCGTAAAAAGTGTTAGTAGCCGTGTCCGCTAATGTCCCCATCGGAACACCGTATATGCAATCGTTTGTTCCAGCGAATATGAAAATAAAGTCAGGTGAAGTCAGATCTATATTGTCAGCTCTAGTGCATAAAGCAGGTCTTAAAGTACCATCCCCTACCACATCCTCTTTTCCTGTCGCAATACAAGAACCAGCAACACTATCCCTTAAAAAATTAACACCTGTTATTTCGGCTACAATTTTAGTATATCTGTTAAATTGAGTAATACTGTCACCGAAAAACGTTAGTCTTTTACCGAACCAAGGGTAATTATCGCCTTTTGGCAGATAGTCAGGTAATATCCATTTATAATACTTTTGGTAATTTGTCACTGACCCCATTTCAAGCTGTGCAGAGTCCAAATACAAAGCGGTGTTAGCCGCTCCATTAGTATTTGATGCAGGCAGAACTACGTAAGCACACAAAGCAGGTGTAGTGAAAGATATGGTTGTGGAACTACCTGTTGGCCCTGGAGGAATAAAGCTAATCAAAGCATGGTTAGCATCTTCAAACCTAATAGCTTTCTGATCGGCACCAAGATTACCAGAATAAGTGTATAGTGTTTCTGGCAAAACCGCAATAGGCTGGAACAATGTCCAATTTGATAACGATACAATACCTCCCGTAGTGCTATTAATGGCTTTACCGGGAGTAAGTTTTGTTTTGTTAATCAAATTCTTACCCACTAAAGTAGGCTGTAAATATTTAGTATCTGCAATCGCTCTTGTATCGTAATTATCAAATATAGTTGAAGGCAACTTGCTTGCATCAATTGGCGGTATCAAAGACAAATCTATTACAGGCGAATAAGCAGAATAGGTGGTCGCAGCCGTTCCTTCTTCAATCTGTAAAGTAGAATATGTTACGTTCGCCCCGTTTCTTACGTTAATATAAAATTTTACACATAGGGGTGGGGTAGTGAAAATTTTTGGCATTACATCCAGTGTTGGTTCTGGATCATACCCGCTGATAAACGCACCGGCAGCATCAACAAATCTTACCCTACTATACCTTGAATTATTAATAGTGCCACTAAACGCGTAGGATTGATTTGGCAAACAATCCATAGCGTAATAAGCGAAGGAACTCCCTTGACCTGTTAGTATTGAGAAATTTGGAGCACTACCTATAGCTGCACTTGTTACTACTTTTGTTAAATCGAACTTATTTTTCCCCGGTTTTATAAACGCCGTCTTATCAGCCGTTACAGCATTAGCGGCTAATTTTTCGGTAGTTACGACACCGTCACTTACCGAGCCATTAACATCTTTAGCATTCGCAATATTAGTAGTGTAGCCTGTTGTGCTAACGTAGCTACCGATATTTACAGTGGGCTTTGTGCCGCTTCCTCCTACGTAATCGACTAACTGCTGAACAGTACGCAAACCATCGGCTACATTGGCGTGAATAGGAGTCCAACCTACAGATCCCCTTTCAGCAATCATTTGCCAATAAGTAGTATTTGTCGGCAAAGTTCCGGCTGGCACGTTTCCGGTTGGTAATTTAACCATATATGAACCGCCTTCATACGTTACTATATCCAAGTACTCGTAATTTGCAGTAGTTACATTCCATACTCCACGAGTTGTATTTCCTACTTTCCCTATTACCGTTGTCCCCATCTTATTATTGTGTTAATGTTAATTGCCCATCCTTTAAGGCGAAAGTGTATTTTGTGCTATTTGTAGTCACCAGTAAATCCATATTAGCATCGACATTGAAGAAGTATTCCCCATCTGTTTTGAATGGTACTGGCTGTAAGATTTGATCAAATGTGAATTGTATTTGAACTATTATTTGACCTGTTAGATCAGTTAACCTGTGCCAGGTAATACCGTCATCCTGTAGCCTAGCGTTGTATTTAAGCCCTAAATGAACTGCTTCTAATGTGAGGTATGGTTGATATAAAAATCCTTCAAGCGCTGTTTTGGTGGCGTTGTATATCGTGAGGTTATCAGCTACCAAATGCCCTTTTACAATCAACACCTTAGGCTTTTTAATTACAGGAGCCAGCAGGTTTACCTCGTTAATTCCTTCTGCCCACTGATAAGAAGGTGCGGGCAAAATACCCGCTGGTTTCTCAAAGCTATCGGCTGTAGTTCTATCGCTATCAGGTATTATGCCTAATGCTAGAAAGAGGTCATAACCATTGATTTTGTATTGTACTTCAGCCATAAAACAAATTTACCCCGACTCATCACGCTATATGGATTTGATCGTTTACTAGTGTATATTGGTAAGAAGGTTACCGTGCGCCGACTCCAGTGTACTTTGATTTGAAGGATACCAAATCCATTACAGCTTCCTGCCAAGTGTTTTTATAAATATTTCCTTTTTCGGTTAATACCGTAGCGGGACTACTCATTTGGTTGGCCAATTTGGTAATTGGTGACATGTTGGCCTGAAATAACTCAAAGCCTAGATTATTTACCAGATCTACTTTAGCAAACGTATCGTACACATCGATTAATTTAGCGTCCCAAGCATGAGAAGTATTCAGTGTACCCACAGTATTGTTCCTAACCAAAGTATCAGCTGGCTTAAAGAAAGGTGAAGCTTTGACATAAGCATACACCTGAACTTCAAAAGCGCCATACTTACGGCTGTTGTACACGATGTTATTATACACGTCCAGTATCTTACCAGAAGATAATACCTGGTGAGGCACGGCCCGCAGTAAGTCGCCCTGATGATTAGTACATTTGATATCGTGAAGCTTCCCATTACCAGCCAGCATCAGCAGTCCATTATGGATATCAGAATTCCCGTTTACATTATCTATAATCCCGTTGCTGATCTCGAAATCCTCCAATGACTGGCAGTATACAATTGTACCAACGGCAGGACTATTTTTGAATAGAAAATCTTTAATAGTTAGTCCCTGAAAGGAAATGCTGAATCCTTTCTCATTGATACCACCACCACCGCTGAATATAGCCCCGGAATTTTCTGAAACTGAACCTAAGATCTGTAATCCTTTAATTACAGTACCAAACGGCACGTCATCACCCCTATAGCTCACTCCTGATCCGCTGGTATCCTTGAAATTTGGTTTATATAATACCAGATCTTCACAAACACCTTTCAATTCCATAGATGGCATGTTCTTAGTAGTGAACTGCACCTGCGACAAATCAATACTCACTTTTTTTAATCCGGTTAACCAGTACTGATCAGGTGCAACGCAAGGTTTAACCTTGAAGCTTTCACCCTGCACATCCTTTAATTGTCCAAATTCTTTTAATGTGATTTCCCTGGGCGATCCAGGTGAGGGTGGAATAATGATTACCGGCGGTGTAGGTTCCACTACTACCGGAGGCACTTCTTCAGCTACCTTTTCATCGTAAGCCTTTTTGACAGCTGCATTTGCTGTACTGCCTACCATAATCAACTGCTTTCCGTCTGAAAATACAACCGTACTAATGGTTTGCTTTTCTACGATGTAAGACAGGGTTACCCCTGCCTTAGTCTTTATTGTATTTGCCATAATATTATCTCCCCGTACCAGTTAAGGCGCTTTTATTATTATCCATTTTTTTATTGATCGATACCAAGGCAGATTCCATGTTTTCCAATCGATCCGTGTTATTAGCTGACCTTAAGGTGTTTGCCTCGATTTTCACATTCAAATCAAAATTACCCTTGGCTATCAGGAATATATCCCCCATAGTTTTACCAATTGGACGTAATATGTTATTGGTGTCCAGTTGGGTAACGCGTAATCCAACGATGTTACCTGACAACACATCGGCTTGCGTTTGAGTAATAGCCTGAATGGAACCCGATAGTGTGCCGTTATTGGCGGGGTCAGTCAAAGTATCTGGAAAGTAATCTTTAATCTGATCCAGTCCTGCTGTTACTAATTTCCCTCCAGCAGCCAATAACGCCCTATATTTCTCAAAGTCGAATCCAATAACAGAATTATCATTTCCGCTAGCATACGCTGTTAAATCATCAGTGAATTTCTTCACTATAGGATCCAATATCTTTAACTTTAATGAATTCTTAACCGCATTCACAATTACCTTATCAAATACATCATCAAAGGCTTTTGCTGAATCTTCTCCGGCTGCAAAAGCGTCACTTAGTGCATCGGCCAAGGAATTGGATAGATCCTTAAAGTTAGTTTGAATCAGTGTCTGCGAAATAGCTTTAGTGATATCCTCAATTTTATTAGGGATCTCGTCAATCTGATTCTGGTATTCATTGATTTTGTCCTGATCAGATTTCTTTTTGCTACGTTCCGCATCACGCATTTTAACCAATTCCGCTTGTTGAGCTTTCAGGTTTTCTATTTGCGCCGCGCTATCATCATAGTACGATTCACCTACAGAGTTGTTAACCTGTCTATCCAGTTGAGCATATGCCTTGCCTAAACTATCGAGCTGTAGTTTATAATCTGCAATTTTACGGTTAAGCTTACGGTCCTTACCGTTGAATAAATCAATAGCAGAACCCAAAAGCTTTATTGACCCAGAAACAACCGCTACAGGATCACCACTTGATATACCTTTAGATATCTGTCCCGCTCCCTCAAGAACACCAGAAACACCTTTCAGAACGACCTGCAATTTTTCACCACCTACTCCTAAATCGTCAAATATTCCAGCTAATCCGGATAAGCCAACAGCAGCAGCTTCAGCACCTTCACCGATTTTACTGAACATCTCGGCACGGGCATCAAGAACGCCAATTGCATCGTCATCAGATTTTGATTTATCAAACGCTTTCTTAGCTTCTTTATATCGCTTAATAGCATTCGATATGCCTTTAAAAATATTATCCCCATTCAGATTATCAATCTCACCGTTCAATTGAGCAATTTTATCAGCATACTCTTTAGCAGTGATCAGTTTAGCTTTATATTGCTTAGTGTAATATTCTTTTTGCAATTCAAAAGCCTTGATAGCTGCTCCCCGAGTCATTTCGTCCAGATTTTCCATTAAATCCGCATAGCCAGATTCCTCTTCAGCATTTGCATTGTTCTGATTTCGGATTCGGTTATCCTTTTCTCTTTGCAAATTCTTCAACTGCTCTGCACTAGCATCTTTGCCTAAGGCGTTGCGTTTTGATTGGTAATCCGCCTCAATAGCCAGCAAAGCCTGGGCGTTGGTCATAGCAGACTGATACGCATCTGCATAGATATCGTCGTTTTTCTTTTGTTGAAGCAATTTTTCTGCAGCAATCTCTTCGCTTAGCAATTTGATCTTTAAAGTATTGCCCGCTGTATCAACTTCGGCACCTCCTTTGCTTTTTTGCGGATTAGTGATTGCATCAAGTTGCGCTTCCAGAGATTGCAGATAAGTTCGGTCTGTATCAACTAAGCTGGCATAACGTGTTTTTGCGTTCTCTTCACCGACCTTAGTTTTATACTCCTCATAATCGTCATATAGCTTCTTTTGCTCGTCTAAGGACACTTTTAGTTTTGCCGTGTCTTGTTTATCGCGTAACGCAGTCTCCTCTCTGTCCTGAGCAACAGAAAGCCCGCCGGCATCAACACGTAGCCCCTTGGCTTTATTTTTTGGATCATTATTAAAAGCATTAGCGGCATCCAGCATTTTTTTATACTTGTCCTTTACAGATTCCAACTCCTGCTCATCAGCGGATAATTGTCTGTCAGTACCTTTTTTGGTTAAGGCGCTGATTTGAGCTTGGAGATTGTTACGTGCTTTTAGGGCTGTAGCGTATTGGTTTTCTGCGGCAATTCCCTCGGTATCTTTACCGCCTAATGCAATTTTCAGTTCTTTACGTAATGCTACTATATCTTTGACATTAGACTTGAATTGTTTGCTTTCTACACCCAGTTTTTTGTTGGCTAACTCTAACGCTTTAATTTCAGCTCTTATAGCATCTGTCGTACGAACATCTGCATCTGCGTCAGGGACAATCTCGCCTGTACCAATTACATCTACCTTACCACGATTCCGAAGCTTATTCAGCTCGCGAACTAAAGCAACCTGTTTTTGAAGCTTTGTTTCAATTTCTTGAAGCGCATAGGTATCGGCTATACTTCTATCTTTGGTATTTGTATTTTCGTAAGCTATTTTGGCTTTTAAATACTGCGTATTGATAACGTCTCGTATTTTAACCTCTTCCTTAAGTATCGAAAGCCTCTCCCCGTCAACGTCAGTATCTTTATCTTTGTAAGCTGAAGCCGCTATTCTCTTTGCTTCTTCGTTTATCTTATTAAGTGTTTCTGCTCGGGATTTTGCAGCACTGTCTCCAATAAATTTCTTTGGATCTGTTGTAAGTCCTTCTACTGTGGCAATCAATATGCCTAATGCATTTACGGCTTTAGTAGACCCATCGATCAGTCCTTTAAAGAAATTATACATGTTGCTATTAGGATTTGTAGTCAGGTTAACTACTGAATTACCTAATTTATCAACAGAGGCGCCTAGTGTGTCGTTCGCAATCTCAAAATTATGTGCGACACTTATTCCATCTTCAAATGCGATTGTGCCTTTTTCTATTCTGTTAGCCAGCTTATCCTGATTCTCCGCAAGAATTTTAACAGCATTTGTTACTTTACCAGTCGTGATGCCAACCGAACCTAGACGGGCCGCGAACTCTGTAGCTACCGGATTACCGGCTTTTAATCCTTTAAAGAATAGATCTAGTGCTAATTTAGTATCAGTATTGACAATCTTGGTAAACTTTTCTACTGTTAAAGTAGAATCTGCCAATTGAGCAATTGCAGCGTACTTGCCTGTTTTAGTCGTCAGTCCAGTTACCAGTCTGGTGACAGACAACGCTGCAGATGATGCAATCTGACCAGATTCACCAAGTACCGCACCGTAAGCAGAAATAACCGGAATAGATAACTTAGCGCTTGCCGCTGTACCGGCCACCCCTAAAGTAAAGTCCTGTAAGTACTTTACCGTTACTGGTCCAGAGTGGGCAAGTTCCAGCATATTAGATCCGACTTTACTTAAAGCTGTTCCTAATGAAACGCCCTCTGCCTTTGTTACTTTGTAAATAGTTACAATACGTCCCAATGACTCTGCAACAGCTTCCGCTCCACCTGGCAATTCTTTTTTTAAGACAACTGCTAGTTCATCTACCTGCTTTATAAATTCAGGCAGCTCGCTTTTTGATACACCAAGTCGACCACCAATAAAGCCAATATCCAGTAATCCTTCAAGGTTTGTTCTGGTGTCTAATCCCTTTAAAGTATCTGCTAGATTATTAACCTCATCATTAGATAGCTTAGCTGTTCTACGCACATCTGCAAAGGCGTCAGATATTTCTACGTTATGACTGAAAATAGCTTTTACAGCCGTCCATGCAGCACCTATCAAAGCTAAAGGCGCAAGAACAGATAGCGCACCGCTGCTGATGGATTCAAAAAGCTGACCGAATATACCCTTTGATCCTTTTACTGTATCAGTAAGCTTATTGGCATCCGAACCTATCTTACTAAATGCATTGGGGTAGTTACCAACGTTTCGCTGGGCCCTACCTGTTGCAGCTTCAAGTTGTTTTACCTGATCTGTTACATTTTTAATTACGTTTGCCAATCGGTTTCCTGATGCAGACTCCCTTTCGGTTTTACTTAACCTATCATAAGCAGTATTCAGCCTGATCAATGCCGCTCTTCTTTGTTCTAATGAACCTTTTGCGTTAAGCATTTCCCTGGCATTGTTCTTTAATTCTGCCGTTGCTTGCTGTTGTCTGTATTTTTCTTCAGCCAGCATTTGCGCCAGTTGCTTTTTGCTTAGAACATTCTGATTGGTAGCAGATGTTTGTTGTTGAGTCGCTTGCGTATTATAAGTAATACCATTATTTAGCGTTCCATTAGTAACAGCGGCATTTGCGGCAGTGGCATTCAACTTTGCTCTAGCGACAGTTTGAGCGTTAATAGCAGATGTATATAGCATACTGCCTTGAGTGGCTTTTTTATAAGCATCAATTTCAGCCTGTGAATTGGAAATCTGTGTTGGCTTTCTTTTAGCCTGTTCTGCTTTTAGTGCTTTTTCTGCGGCAATTTGCTCTCTCTTTATACGAACTCCTTCTTTTAATGCAGCCTGCGTTGCTAATGAAGCGTCGCGTTCAGCCTTCTTTCTTGCCGCTTCTGATTTTGCAAATTCCAGCGCCTCCTGTTTAATCTTCAGCAGTCCGGCTTGGTATTCAGTTAATGGTTTAGTATCGAATGCCTTGGCGTTACCTACCCCGGTTCCGGCTGTTGCTTTTGCAGAAGCGATACTCAACTCTTTTAAAGTTTTCAGCAGATCTTGTCCGTTACGTTTGGCCTCGGCGATATCTAATTTGGCCTTAAGATTTAAACCTCTCCCGCCTGTATTTCCTTTTGCCATTAGTAAATTTCTTTAAGTTTGTGCACTATTTTTACTGCGCCTGTTCCTGATGTCACTACTTTCGCCTTACCGTACACGTTTACCGATACCCTGGCATTACCTTCGGTGATGATATGCACCTCGCTTTGATCAAAGCAGTCAATAAGCGTGAACGATTGATCTGTAGCACTTATCCATGCAGATGATTGGTGTTTGACGAATAATTGATTGACCGAATACCCGTTATTTTTCACGGTTGCGTGAGACTTGCCAAGCAGAACCAGAAAGGGCCGCTCTGACAGCTTCACCGATTGATCTACATAAACCCCCAGGGCATTCAGTGTATCGCCTGCTAGCCTCACCAAATCCTCATTTGACGGGAAGTTATTCGCTAAGCAAAATTCAATGCCTTTTGGAGAAACGTACATTTCTAATAGTTCCTCCGCAGATTTAGCTAGTGGTATGAGTTCGGCATATTCTTGACAAACATTGATTTGCTTTGCGTTATCTAAAATGTATTTATTCAGTTCCATTGTATAGGGTTTAGAATATATCGTCTGAATCTTTAACTTGTGGCTTTTCTTTTTCCTCCTTATCATCTTTGTAGGAGGGTATTGAAGCCATGTAGAGCATAAATTTTACCCACGGCATAGTCAGTATAAAATCCTCTGTCCACCCCGGGAAGTAATGCATTGCTGCCCCTATTGTACTGTATGGGAGGCTATCTACTCGCTCCCGTCTTGCGGACTTGCCTTTGGTTTCAGGATCGTCGCCGTTCCCTGCATTAAGACAATAGAAGTCAAAAAAGCCTGCATATTAGCTGACTGCATTGATGCTGCTAATATTTCTAGCACGTCAATATTATCCAGGTTATACTCGAAGAATTTTATCAATTCTGCATCAGGTTCTTTATAATTATTCTGAACAGCAGCAGCGATAATATAACACATCGTTGGTAGATGTTGAGGTACGTATGACAGCATTTTAGCTTCTTCCTCAAATAGATCCTCTGGGAGGCTTAATGCGCTTGAAGCAATACGGTACTGATTAACGACTACACTTTGATATATTTTAAATGACCGCTCTGTTTCAGGCAGTACCGGCTTAGGAATAGGCTTTCTTAGCACACGATCTAGCCAGGTGTATTTAGCTATCGGAACAGGCTCTACGACACGGACCGGAACAGTGAACTCGTAAGTCATCTTTCCGGTTAACGTATCTACAACTGCTCTTATAATTTGGTTATCTTCCATTTACTTTATTAATCCAACCTGTTATTGAATAAAAAAGGCGCAAGTTTTTGATATTTGCGCCTTTTAAATAGTTTATTTTGCTTTGTCCAGCTTAATGGCTTTTGGCTTGTCTTCAATTATCTCTAAGATTCCAGTTCCATCTTTCCCGTGTCGTTCCGCTAAGTCAGCAGGAATTTCTACCTCGGCACCTTTTAAATAATGCGTATTAGTCTGCTCGGCAAATAATGCCTCTAGGAATTTAACCTTTACTTTACTCATGGCTTAACCTCCCTTCGTTTATGGTGTAGTAGAATCGATCACCGCACCTGCATCAGTTACCCATGTTTTAATTGATATTGCATCAAGATTAGTGGTGGTCGTTTTGAATGAACCAACTTTACCTGTAAGCAATAATTGTTGCAAAGCTGTTTTTGACAGGTTATTTACAATTGATGTTGTGATGTTAACGTTAGGAATAACAATAATCTGTTTACGTCCGTCTTTCATTGAGCGGGTAGTAATCCTAATAGCCAGATTAGCAACCTTACGTTTTGCCAGCATTGTAGTTTTAGAAGTCGCTGCAGTATATTCCTGATTAAACAGCATAGCCATAATTGTCGGGTGATGCTGTAGCAATCCGAAAACAATAGTATCTGCCTCGCCCGGAGTATAGAATGTAATGAACGCCACGTCTTTATCCTCGGGAACTAAATCCGTTTCCGTATCAGCGTTCTTTGTGTAAACCACCGTGTCCGGAGCTACATTTTCAGCACGTACCCATACTGCTGTAGCCGCTCCTGCTTCGGTAAAAAATGCGGGAGCTAAGTCAATCTGCTCTACTCCTCCAACTGCGTATGTTGCCATAATTTATATGTTATTAAAGTTTGTTTGTATTGAATAATAATTTATTGGTATGTTGTAAAACCAGTTCCCGTCTGCGTCTTGTATCAATGACCCTGAATCCTCAACATCGGTGTGGAATGTGGGTCTAAATTGCGTGTCCAGCAACGGTATCAGTGCCTTGGCGATTGTTCTTAGCTTAATTGCATCCTTTTTTCCTGATGACAAGTTTGGCGCGTAAATATTTACATTAGGACTAGCCTTCTGTATTGGATTATTGGTAATACCGAAACAATTCACGACGATATCAACTAGATTAGTGCTACCACGATCATCAGCGGTTATGCCGCCTGTGATCAGTGCTTTTACCGCAGGTACATTGATTAGTGAGATTACATCAGCAGTTACATCGAAAGCATCTTTCATTATAGTATTGATTTTAAAGCATCTTCCAAATTATCCCCAATGACCGTATAGATTACATCTCTTTCTGTAGTCTGCACCAATTCCGCATAATTCTCACCGGCAACGAATACAACTTGTATCCCGTCTCGCCCTTCACTGTATACCGCTAACCTTTCGGCCATTTCACGACCTACTGTATTTCCGTGCTCACCTTTGCCAATTGGAGGGAAGTACGTTTCAATTATCTTGCCCTGGTTAACCGCGCACAATCCTATCGATGAACGTAGGTTCCATGTAATGTTTCCGAAACCACCTTCTGATTTGGTCTTTGCCCGAGCTTTATCAACCAGTATTTTACCAGTGGCTAGCAGCTGACTAGTTAACTCATCAAACCAGCTTTGCACATCCTCATTGATCCACCTCTCCAGATCAGGCTCACTGAAATCCGCTTCTATGCTAAACATCGAGCCTCCATGAATTAAGCTGACCACCAAGAAACGCTTCCCGGATGATACCATTAAATAATTCCCGGTCATCCATGGTAACGATTACCGTATCGCCTACCTTTGGAACCTCAATTCCCGCATCAATCCTGATACGTCCTTTCTGCTGAACTGAATTACTATCCTCATTCCTAAACTCCTTGATACCGCCTAGATGGAATCTGCAAGCAACCGTTTTTTGTCCTATCGGTTCCCCTGGTATCTCATACCCGGTTTCCGGTTCGATTGCTGGCTCTCCGTAGATAGTCCAAGTCATTATGTGAGGTCTGAAGTTCAGCATTACCAGAAGTTTACTTGTTTGACAGTGGGTTTATCCATAATAATCAGGAACGGATCAACCAATCCCCATTTTCGCATGATGGCAGAGTAAATACCTTTCATATCCGTTGAAAACTTGATAGAAACACCATCCTCTTTTTGCTCAGTCACATGAATTTGGGTCAAAAGAAGCCCTGCGTATGCTAAGTCAACGTTTTTGCCATCTATCTCGTAATTGTAAGTATCACTACCTACTAATCCCGATTCTTCCAGCAGCAGGTCAATATCCTCTGAGGATAAGGCAAGCTTTTTGACTTTAATGGTAAGGACTTCTTTTATGGTCATGTTAGTCTTCTGATTCTTCGTTTGATACCAGGCCTTTTTCAATCAGTTCCAGTAACCTGTCTTCCGAAAGATGGCTTACGTCCTGGTCTACTTCGTATGCCAAGTTAAAGTTGTCTTTGTCCCTAAAGGGAGCGACTACCTTGTAGACCGCTTCCTCTGATTTTTTCTTTGCCATTATGCCTGAACTACTTTAGTATCCAATTGGAAGATATCGCTCACGTTAGTGATTACCGGCAGCTGCCTAGCCTGTACGTCAGTCCATTCGCCAAATGGTTTATGAGTAACGTACATCGAAAGCAAAGTTCCGAATTCACCGTTTCTGTATTCAATAGCCTTAGAACGGTGTTTGTCTTCAACGACGCGTTTCCACACAAGACTACCAACGTTGTTGTCAGTAAGCAGAATTACTTTACCTTCATCCCAGCCTTTAACTGTTTTCTTAACACCATCTTTCTCAAACTTAATTGATCGGTCAACGATGATAATAGACACCTTAGCATCAGCTTGCCATGTATCCAGAAACTGATCATATGACGGGATTGGCTGAGTTGTGCCAAAGTTTCCAATACTTGTAGCATATAGATTTCTCGCCTCTGTAGTTTTACGCGCATTGTTAAACGAAACTTTATCCATCATCACATAAGAGATCGTTTTACCTTTCCCGTCTGCTACTGAAATTAAAGTGTTCAAATCGCTGATTGGCGTTGCGTTTACTGAACTCCATACTACAGGAACGCCAGCTTTGTTTTCTGCCAGGTAACCAAAATCAACACGAACTCCCGTACCAACGTTTTCACTGTCGGTTAATGCGATTCCAGAAGACAAGCCACGTAGGAACAAGTATTCTTTTTGCTCCTCGATACCCACAAGGGCACGTTTAGCGTCATCAAATAATTCAACTACTATGTCTGCATCCTCTGCTTGCTTCGCTACCATGGTATCCAACTGATCCAGTTGATTTTCGTTCATCTTCATTTCCATACCTAGTTTTGGAATATCCCCAGAGGCGGTAGAAAGAGACGGGCGCAATTTCAATGGTAGCGGACTATCCATTGCAACCACATCTGCAGCTACGTTTTGATTGTCAGAGGTAATGGAAGTCCATTTACCATCTAATGATTGTTTTGGAGTCAACATAGACTTATGCAAGTAAAGCGGCGCCTTATCTTCTCCATTAAGGGTTTTTGTAACCTTAGCTACAAAACCAGTAAAATACTTTTGAATATACTTTACGAATTGTGATTGTTCTGCCATTATGCTAAGTCTGATCTAAATTTGATTTTACCACCTACCGCAGTTAAAAACGCGGCCTTAATTGTTGCAATTGGGAATGGTGAAGCAACTTCATTTACCCAACCTTCCAGCATTACCCCTGCAAACGGGCGTTTTTTCAGGATTGTAGCTACCAGAATACCTTCATAGGTATGTCCAGTCGGCAACGTATCATATGCCGCATTTCCTGTCGCTAAAGGCATAGGCTTATAATTACCTGTTGCTGTTTCTTTTATGATTACATGTCCAGCGTTTAGCACGTCAGGAGTGAAACCAGTAACATCAAGAGATTTACCTCCCGGGATGGAGAACTGATTATCGATAATAACAATACTGTCTTTCGACATATCAATGTTAATCGTATCATCCACCAAATTGACTTGTACTGCCATTTCGTTATATTTTTAAATTTGTAAATGCTGCTTCGACTTCGGCCGCTGTAGCTTCTTTTTTTGTACTGGCGTTTCCGCCACCTGTACCACCCGCCGGCCTGTCGTTCCCTAAATCAGCGTTTGAAGCTTCCTGCACTGCGCCAGCGTGATCATCTTTAGTATCTTCCAGGAAGGACGTGAAGTCCGCATCATCCTTGAATGATATCCGGTCGAACTTTTTCAACTCTCTTGCTTGGTATTCTGCAGAAGTTCCCTCCATTGATTTAATGAATTGCTCCCTACGGGTTGATGTCACTTTTTCGCCTTTGATTGCAGATATTTCCTCGTTCTGCTTATCCAGTTTAATCATCAAAGCTTTTAATAGCTTATCGGTTGAACTTTCATTTGGATCAGCGTCTGGTTCTGGCGTTTTACCTTCTTCAATTGCTTTCAATCTTGCGGCTTCTTTCTCATCAGCCTCTTTCTTTGCTTTGGCCCTTTGGTGATCATCATATGAAGCTATTTCCTTGAAGGGAGTCAGTTCATTGATAATATCCAAATTAGCGTCAATAGCGGTGTCGTCCGATTCGTCCGTTAATCCCTTTTCTGCTCTGGTGACAATAGCATCAATACGTGCTTGAGATAGATTCACTCCTGCTGCTTTTGCTTTCAGTCGTGCTGCAATCTTAATTTTAAGTGACATAGTAAGTTTGTTTGGGTTATTTCGCTGAGTTGCATCCGGTAATTACTCGTGCTACACCTCGCTACTTGAACCCAAAAATACCCCTACGGAATGGGGTGTGAAATTGGTTTGCCTTACTTGAGGTGGGTGGTAAATGAATGGTTGGAATGCGGGTGCTTTGGACATAAAAAAGCCTCCTACAAATCAATGCAGGAGGCGGGATATTGGTGGTTGTGTGGAATCGCTTCCTGATAGTATATAATTAATTTATAGCATTCATAATCTTATTTTCAATAAATTCTATCTCTTCCGATGTGAAATTGCCCATGTAATTAGTATCCTTACCCGTAGTGTCATAGTAACCAGCAAATGAACTATCCACAGAAATACGATGTAAATTATGCTGATCCTTTACAATCTGCACCATTATATTTTTTCCATTAATCTCTAAAATCAACCTGTCCATACGCAAAATTACTAAATATATTAGTATAATTGCAAGTATGAATAGGGCTTGGAAAGATAGAACATCGAAAGATCCGGAGTACGCACAGAAAAGAGTATATGCAAAAGAAGCATATCATGCTAAATGCTTTATTTATTCTCGTAGTACAAAACAATGGTATACCCCTGAAGAATTTATGGCGTCAGATGAAAGGGTTGTGATTAGACGCGGCAAAGAAGAATTAGGTGTATTTCTTATTATTGATCCTATACTTGCGTACAAACAGAAATTAGAATTGATTGTTAAATTACAGAACGAGGCTGCTGAATTTAAATCGAAGGCTGAAGGGTACCTATCAAACAGAAAATAATGGAACAATTCAATATTACTTTAGCGGGCGATGTAGAAATGACAATTAAGCCGCGAAGGATTGTTAAAGATGAGCTGGTATTTGATGTATACATAGAAGACAAGATCTATGGTACCGTATTTCCTGATCTCGGTACGGATGATGAAGCGCCATTGGTATGGAGATCGAATGATAACTTTGATCCGTACCTTGTTGGTTTAATTGGCAAAATGATTGAGAGCCATATGGATTAAAAAAGCACTGCATTGCTGCAAGGCTTTCCACTATTCCCCGGTTAATTCTTTACGCATCCATTGGGCACCGGTAATTCTACCCTCATTATATGCGGGCGCTTCAGGCCAATCATAATGGCTATCTGCATTACCGTAGTCCTCAATCTCTTCATCAGTAACCACCTTAACCGTACTGGCAGGGGATGATTTGAATTTATAGCGTATAGCAGCTTTATAGCCTTCTTCATAGCTTCTGCGCATTTGTTCTAACTGATTAGCATCGTTATCTGTTGGATCGTCAGGATCATGCTGCGCCCATTTTACAGATAAGTTGTATATTTCTTCCTCTGTCACCTCCTTACCATGACTTGAAACAGTTGGTTCTTTAGGAGTCGATTGAGTCCCGAAATACATATTAAATCCCGGTTCATCTGCATCAAGCATTTTAGTTGTTTCTTGCATATCGTACACGTAACCAGCATTACCTAAGAACATCAAGAAATTACCACAATCTGCCAGAAGCTCTCTAACTAATGTTTTATTATTATCTTTCAATGCAATTATCAACTTTGCCTTGTGATAATCAAGTTCATAAAGTATTTCTTTAACATCACGCCATTCAGACCAATCACCTTTATGTAGGTTATTATTAAGTTCTATCTGCATTTGGTTGGCAAATTTTAAAACTAAAGGGTGCTTTTCAAGAACTTCCTTACCAGCACTTGAAAGGGTTGATTTTCCAGGTGCAGCAGGTAACGGCATCCAATGGGTGACCAAATTTGTTATCTCTATAGAATTACCAGTATCATTGTCGGTTTGATCACGATCGTAAAACTTGCCACCTTCAAATATCGCAAAGCTTTCATTGTTCCAATCTCCAAATACCAAAACACATTCAGTTTGGAACGGCTTAACGATAGGCAATCTATCCTTTACGCTAATCCACTTTTCGGCCTCAACTAGCATCCCTTTATCTATGAGGGATTGAGCGAAGTCAGTTAAAATAGCTTCAATTGCTATACCGTAACACAACCCTTTACTTATACCTTCTGCCCCGCAAAATTTTTCTGCTGCTGTTTTTAATTGTTCGTTCATAACTTATTCTTGAATTTTCTTGCAATGTTTAAACCTGAAGTCATGTAAATAGAATCTACCGCCCATAACTCCAAACGCGCACTCTTTAATTGATTGTGCAAACAAGAATCCTTCACCTTGTTCAACCAGATAAAAAGCCTCATGCTTCCTGTGTTCCGCTATAGGCTTGTGCATGTAATCTTCATAGTCACCATAATCGGTAGTAAGAATATCACCCGCCCTGATTACCGCTCCGTTAATATCAACAGGATCAAGCATACCCAAACCTCCTTTAAAATACATTTTTACATCTCCCATTCTTTCTACCGATTAAACCCTATGTAAAGCAATACTACTATCGCTAATCCTACTATGCCGATAACCCTGAATTTCCATGACGGAGTGTTACGTCCGGATCCGTGTGTGCCCAGGTTCATGGCCTGATCGGGTTAGGTATCCGACTATGCTCCGGGAAGCTCTCCACTGACCTGGAATTTGTATCCCGATTATGCTTAGCCTTTCTATCGGCCCGCAATTGCAGTAGATAAAAGCAAGTGACTACCATCACGAATATGACAGCGATCATGTAGTCGAATAGTCTTTGCTTGTAGTTCATGGCTGCAGGGATTTGTAGGCATGCAACATATCTTCAAGGTCGGAGGGAAGCAAGGTGGTTACCGTTCTGTCAGCGTCTTTAAGTAATATCTCACCACCATAAACATGCGCTTCCATTCCCGTGAATAGAGGAACTACTTTGTGCTTTGGTCTGTTCAAGTCATAAATATGCTTCTTACATAATTTCTTAGATGCAAAAAGACCTAAATCAGGCGAGTAGTCAGATTTAATATTAAAAGTTTTGTACCCGCTAGGTTTATGTGTCATTCCTTGCGGTATATAACATATATCACCTTGATACATATCTACTCCGTCAATCGACTTCATAACAAACACCGGCACTTCAATCCCTACCTCTTTTGCAAACGATTCGAAGGGGATGATCGTGTAACCTTCTCTCTGGAAGCACGATATTTTAGAGTGTGAAAAATCATTACCGTAAGCTACGGCTGTGCTTAATGAGCCTTTTTCACTTGTGATATTGTAAGTCCCGTAAAAATCAGAGAATGAAGCCATGGCTGTGAATCCTTTGCGCTCATAGTACTCCATCAACAACTTGAACTCACGTTCATTCGATACGGCTATTGCAACTTTACCGGATAGGATTGAGGATGGTTTGCTTTCGGTAGCAGTAAGTAATAGAATAAGATCTTTTACTTCTACCTTATTTTTTCCGGGTAACTTACTATGTGTTTTATTCACAATAATCCAATCGGCATAATCAGTACCTGTAGAGAAGATCAAATACATTCCTGTTTGATAATAATCAAAGTAGTCGTTATCTACTGGCTCTTTTAGCATCTGTAGTAGCGCTTTTAATACATTTGCCTCTGTTTGGGAAGACACCAAGACTTTTACATTTTCCTTTTTCATTGGTTCTGGTTTATTTCGTGATTTATTAATGAATTGTGTTCCTAATACGTGTAGTTCCCATGCTCTATGGGGAGTCAACCCAAATGCTTTCAGGGTAGCATCAACTTCCCTCTCAACATCTCTGGCCTCTATCCCCTCCTTATGCAACTCCTGCATCAGGTCTTCGTCTAGCTTTAGCGTGATCTCTACGAATGGTGTTTTTGGAGTGGTCATGGCCTATGCATAGTTTTGAATGCCTCCCTTAGTTTTTCGCTTCTTTCAAATTCAACCGGACAATGTATCTTCTGCCAATTGCGCCTCTTTGATTCACGCTCTGAGTATTCATCTTCATTGAATGATTTAATAGCCCACATGCGTTCGTCTGATTGATGAAATTCACCATCCAGTGAGAAGTGAGCGTAATTTGGCCAGCCTCCGTTTAACAGCTTGTGAACACCTATACCGGACATGTTTGCTAGCAGGAACATTGATCCATTTGAAGATGTAACTTTACAAGCCGGAATTAAGGCAAACTTATGCTTCCACTCAGCACCTACTTTATTCATTGCGCATTCGTAATTGTACCAATAAAGTGGTTTGTCTAAATTCTCCTTTTGATTTACGTAACCGAATTCCACCTGAACTGGTTCGCCTTGCCATTGATATTTACTCATCGTCCTTGCTCTCCATTTATGTCCCCAAACTGCCACTCCAAAGCATTATACTTCTTCCCGCCCGCAATTGAGCTTACCTTAGCCGCAATCTCCTGTTCCATCAGTCCGAAGTCTGATTTCGATTTACCGATCACCATCAGGTGCACATCCTGCAGCAGATCGCGCAGATCCTGGTTTTCTCTTTTTAAGTTTTTTATCTGTTCTAGCATTATTATATTCGTTTAAGTATCAACCAAGTGCCAGTATGCTCTTGTGCAGTTTCCCATTGATCCCAGTCATTCATAAACAGCGTGTCCTTAGCATCATCACTTATTGGAACGTACTTCTCGCTATTGATGTCAGGTTTTGGATAAGGATTAACGCTATACGCTCCAATAGACTGCATGAGGGATGCGAAAGATTCCTTGGCGGTATCAACAGCCGTTATGTCCTCATAAGATTTATAAATATTGTTAACTCCAAAACTTAAGCCTACAATATCAGCACATTGTTCCTCTGTAAGTTCAGTTGATTTGCCAATGATTTCGAAATTACAAGGCATATCTATGCTGTATACAGTTGGTTCGCCATGAAAGCCACTTTCTTCGTCGTTGTTTATCATCAGATAATTTAACTGAAAAAAGTCTTCATCTGAAACGCATTCTCTATCAAAATCCTCAGCATCATCCGGCACCAGCACGGCAAGCCCTTCAAACTTTTCTGTTTTTATTTCTTTTATCATTCTGTATACATTTTAAGCGTTACTATTCCTATGATTAATCCGACTACCCATACTAAGGTTAGCCAGCTCTGTTGCTGTTTTCTGGTCATGATTTCCTGCGGCTACGGGTGATTAAAACTCTCTGTATAGTGAACTGCTTATTTCAGTATCTAAACAATCATAATGGTGATATCCCACCGCATTTAGCCTTGTAAGCGCACGTTCAACAAGGCGTGTACCGGCATTAGTATAGACGAAAGAAACGTTATCTTCACCATGACATTCATCGTATTCTCTTACTGGCCTCACATACCTCGGGTCTTTGCACGCACTTTCCAACCAATTATCCAGCAAATCAGAACAATATTCAGAGTATGACTCTCCATTGTATATTGCTTTCTCCGCCTTGAAAGGCGTTTCAACTTCCTTAATTTCATCTATTGTCGTTGCGAAATCAACATGCCATTGATATTGATTATATCTTGCAGCGCACTCTTTAAAGTACTCCAGTGCAGCTTCTTTAGAGTTTAAACACCTTACCCATCCTGAGTTGTCGGTGTACAATTTATTTTTACTCATAATCTCTTACGTTTATGATGGGTGATTAAATCCATACTGATGCCAACTGTTGGTATGCCTATGATGATGATTAGGAATGCGATCATGGAGTGAGTGCTTGATAAATATTTCCGATTACCTTCATTACTGATACAGAAGACATATCAATCATATTTTCGTCAATCCGACTAATTTCAGATGCAAAAACCTCTTGCCCGCCCTCACCAGTGTATTCGTCAAATCCGTAATAGTCTAGCTGAAATCTCGCCTCATTCGCATTCCAAACGACTAAGTAATACTCTTGGGGCTCTTCACCTTCAAATCTGTCTCCTTCGAATACATGATGTCCCTCCATGTCCTTAAGCCCTGTGCATTGCATGATATCGCATCCTTCCAGTCCGCCAGATGAAACATCTAAAAAACCTGTTTTTGAATACCACCTATCTTGCGTTAACGATCCATAAGCCATGGTTTTAAATTGACCGTCCCACGCCCTGAATTTAAACCTATCCATTATCACCTCCCTCGTTTAATGGGGTTTCATTTGGCTGAATCAGTTGTATAATCGGATCTGCAACTGAAATAATACTTTCATCAACGGCATCAGCAGAATTCATAAAGTCAGCTATTTCTTCAGCAATTACAGCTAGTCTGTCTGCTACAGAAGATAGATACTGTTCTCTTTCTTGCTGAAATTGTTTAGCATAAACACCATCGATTGGCAGCGAGGCCATTTGTATGTTTACAATATTTAAGTCATTAGACAATAAGCCTATAAGGCTCATGGAAAGGATTATCCTCTCTTGTGTTGAAACTGGTTCCATATTATTCTAATTTTTGAGTTACAAAATAAACCGGAGCGTTAACCCCGGCTTTCAACATACACCTAATCCTAACCTAGTACCATAGCCCCGGCTACATTCTCACCGGGGCTTACATCGATCTCTGTAGCTTAAACCACTACTGTCTGACGACTGCAATTATGCCGCCTCTGCTCTCTGTTTTTTTTGCTATGCCCGTGCCTATGGATTCCCGGCGACAACAGGACTTTAATTTTATTTACCGAAGAATTTAGCTATCTTCTGCATTGCAGAACCGGCTTTAGATGCAGCTATTCCAACCTCGCCAATTGCTTTTATAGCCTTATCATTTTCATTACGTTCAGACTCAATTCTTTTAGATATGATATCCTTCAATTGCCTTTTGCTTGGCTTGGTACCACCAAATACCTTTCCCGGATCAGTGTAACCATTGGCAAGTAGTTTATCTACCAGCTTAGGATCTCTGAAATCATCAGTTAGAATAACATCGTGGTATTGATTAACCCTGTGAAGTATTCCTGATTCATCTTTCTGGTTGGTAAAGCCAAAAGCAAATCTGTCATGCCCTCTTAAATAAGCTTTCAACATCCGCTGACTGAAATGCCGATCTCTGTTATCGGTGAAGTTATCCAGCTTACCACCGAATTGTTTTTTACCTTGATTCGCTAATCTCGCCTCACGCTTTATAGATGAGTGGCTCTGTTTCGGAAGTGTGCTATCCGTAGTATTCATATGTAGTGATTTAAGTTGCTTTACAATAAGCGGGCACTATACGCACCCGCTTTTCTATCTACTAAGAGCCGGCGAGGCGATATCGTTCCTCTGGTTGGCTAGGCCTTGCGGTACTGAAGGGGTTCGAACCCTCTACCTCCTGAGCGACAGTCAGGCACACTTCCAATCGTGCTACAGTACCAATTAACCTCAACAACCCAGGGTTTCCATGACGTTTTGATCGCCATTCCGGAGGATTTACCGGACCTTCTTTGTTTCTATTACATCACACTACACGTAGTGATTGTTAAGGTAAAAAGCCCCGAGGGGCAATATGTAAATACTTTATTAATCCAATCCTATTTCGGATATTTTAACCACAAAAAATAACCCGTTAAGGCTATTCCGTTTTTGTATATTCAAATATATACTTTATTATTTGTATTCGCAAGTGGATAATGAAAATAAATTAAAATTATTTTTGTCCACCCGGATAATCCCAATCGTGAGCAACCATCGCCAACTTATCCTTTGTAAAGAAGTTATGATTCGCATAATCATGGCACACAACCCGCTCTCCAATCATCCCCCAGTTATCGCTTTTAATATCAGCAATGAAGTTTGGTATTTGAATAGGCAACTCTCCCGTAATGGGATACGTCTTCTGCTGAATCAATACACGTCCGCATTGTGACAGGTGATGACATGGTGCCAAGAACTTGCTGTACTCGGTATATTCCTTCACGCTATGCCATATATCCCATTCAGATACATTGTGAAATTGTCCTGATCTATCAATTTTAACTACCCAATTCGGATTAAGGTTAAAGTCAAATACCGAACGTGAACAGCCTTCTGCGATAATACCACCGATAAACAGGTCGGTTAGGTCACCCAATAGGAACCAGTCGTTCTTAAACAGGTCCAAGAAGTCAGTATGTACGGATGCGCCCATATCTACAACATTTCAGCCCATTCGGGTAATGGCCTTACCGATTGCTCCATGCTACCAGTACCGAGGTCGTAAAAGGCAATAGCATCCATATCGCTTATCCTTCCGGTAACTATCGAATAGCTTTCCCTGTCTGTTGAAATCGTAGCTGCTTGTATTGGCTCTTTAGCAATATGCACTGTTATCTCTTTGAATACAGTACCATGTATGGCTAGCGAGTTATTGACCATATCGCAATGCACCTCGCTTTGCTTATGTTTAGCTGTGATATATGGTCCTCTTTCACCTTCCACCATTTTGGCTGCCATGATTTCGGTTTTCAGTAACGCTAGAAACTGATCAACCTTTTGTTCTGTATCCAGCATTACCTTTTCCTCCTATTCAATCGTGGATTCTCAAACCTGTATTTTGCTTTTTCCTCTGGCTGGGCCAATACGGTGTGGAAGTCGGCAAAAAACATATTAAGTCCGATCCCGAGTGATATTGTAAAGTTTTTCATATAATTATATGGTTTAGTGTATTATTTTACCATTAATCCTGAAACATCCGCCTTTTGGCTTGTCCCTCTCTATAATTCTACCTTCAAGTATCTCTATTTGCAGTTTTTTGTAATCCTCTGGTGTACACTTGTCGCAAAGCATTACTTCCTTGGTATGAGTTTTAAATTTATCTACTAACCTATTTAAGCCTTTGGTATCATGCGATTTAAATTCAGTCCGTATCTCGAAATCAAAATATTCCTTAACTACTTTTTTACTCGGTACTACTTCGCCTTTTAATACCGCGACTTTAAGCTCTAAGCTGTCGCCTGCGACGTAACTATCCGATGTTTCTATCGTAGCTAATTTAAATCTGTTTCCTACCTGTATCATCGACTTGCAATTGTGGCACATCGGGTCGCACCCTGCTGCATTAAATGCTCTATGCCAAAAGTTAGTCATTACAACCAATTCGTTTGAGGGTATTTCTTCTACGTTCATAATGCTATACGTTTTGTGTTTCGTTTGCTGGTGCTTTGCTTGCTGCTGCAAGGTCCATTGCCGCTTTGCTTCGTTTAGCAACTTCTGCTTCGATAGCTAGGATCTCGTCTTCTATATTGTCAACTAATCCTAATTTTGTTACAGCGGTCTTTGTACTCATCAAACCTGCAGCAACCAGGGCAATTATGTTATTGTAGTTTTCGGTATCGTTGCTTGGAAGATAAACCTGAAAACGAGGACTGATCACCAAGCCAACAGCACTGGCAACTTTAGTGTTAATCACTGCCATGGCTGATTTAAGGAAGTTATACCTACGTTGTACGCCCATTCCCCATGCTCCAGACTGCTTGTTCATTGCTTTCAATGTAGCAGGTAGGAAGCGAAGTTTAATCGTGATGCCTGGCGTATTAGCGCCCATTCCCTCAGCGTCAAATATGCTCATGTTTGGCGTGTTGGTGTCGTAGTATATCCCGTTCAACAGGTTCTCACGTTCCATCTTTAGCGACTCAGGCGACCCTGCTGCTTCAAGAATCTTCATGTCACCATCTTTACCGTCAACCTGAAACACTTTACCTGTTTCCCCTCGTTTACCCAAAGTAACAATGCCTTTAGCAACTATGATTGGCGAACCAGTGGCAAGGTTCTGATCTGCATGATCCGAATCGAGTATTTCAAGTCGTTTTCTTTTCTGGGTAATATCTTCATACTCCAAACGGTCCTGAGAGTAGTAAACAAATGATGCTTTTTTGTAGGTTTGCTTTCTGTTTTCAAGCATTTTCCAATCTCCCCCCGTGCTTGCTGAAAAAGTGATATAAGCGCCATTGATCCAGATGTCGAACATTTCGACGTCCTTATCCTCGTCATCTTTGATCTTGTACTCACGGGTTAACGCAATAGCATCGCCGACGTTATTGGTGACCAGGTAAATAGTATCGCCGGTTTCAGCGGACAACATCATCATACGCATGCGCTTTTTAAACTTACCCAATTCACCCCAGTAAAACTCATCGCAATCTTCACTAAACCAAACCTCAGCACAACGCTTATAGGTACCCATCAACCGGACAACAGTTTTATCGAGAAATTCTGTCTTGTTTTCCCTCAACGTATGTTTGACCATATCGTAAAGGGTTTGCTCAGTTTCATTTCCAGGTAAGGCATGGCATTCGACTGGCGTTCCCGCTGCCATTTGCGCTGCCCAGTCTATTATATTTTTCTCTATGGGTGATGGTATCCTCGTTACTGGTTCGTAGGTCTTACGCGTTCCCTCTTGTCTCGTGTTCGGATCAATGATACCGTTACCAACTTCAACCTCTCTGTTCTTACGAATTGTATCATCCATTACCTCGTGATCTTCCGGCTGAATAGATTTTATTTCTTCATTCGGGCGTGAGGACCTGATCTTTTCAATCAGCGTCTTTGGATCGGTCGTGATGAGGCTGGTAAGCTTTGATAACTCCATTAAACAAAATTACCTCGCGCGAATATGGTAAACATGAGCGTTGATTTACTTGTGGTTATTAGTAAGCGGTTATCGTATTGATCCGAAGATTCCAAGGTTTGATATTGGTTTAGACATCTCGGGTAGCAACTCCGCTACAGCCCAAACTAAGGCATCAATCCTATTAGGTGATTTTTCCCCTTTTTTAGCTTCCCATGACGTCTGTTCATATTCGAGTTCGGTTAATACACCTACATGATGCGCTTTCCCCTGCTCATAAAGCGCAGCCACGGGTTCTGCTCGCGTAAATTTATCTCGGGTAGCATGGACACCGGTATAGGGAATATTTTTGTCTATGGTCCTTAAAACGGTTTCGATTAGATCACCTCCATTATTAACCTCGCCCACAATTCTGTCCGCCTGATATTTCCTGTACAGCATAATTGCATGCGTACACCAATCAGTAGGGGTGTATATGCCAGATTTATCTTCCAGAGGGTAAACGTGATCATCGTATCCGAGCCCAACTACTACTATACCCGTTTCGTCTGAGGTGTCCTTACTGGTTACGGCCGGGTCAATAGCGACAACTATACGCTTAAATACTGGCTTGTCGTAAAGCCTATTCCTATCAATTGTACTTTGTAGCCATAAAGCGTCTTCTTCGTTTACATCAGCCCATTCACCACCAACAACATGTTTGAATTTTTTTAGGTTCTTTAATCTCAGTATTTCAACCTGTTCAATAAAACCTTCATCTAAATTGTCAATGTTATCTTCATAAGTGGTATGTATGTAATTCACATTATCAATCACACCATTAAATCCAGACTCAACTTTTCCCGGCTCAAAGAATCTTTTGTAAACAAAGTGCGTTTTCTTAGCTGGGTTCATGATTACAATTACCCTGTTTTGCACTCCTTTTTGACGGACAGACAAATCGATGCGGTCGAAAATATCTTCTTCCGTAAGTTCTTCCGCCTCATCAATCACTAGTGTATTGATCCCTTGCAGCGATTTAAGGTTTGCGGTGTTGTCTTTACTCCCCGTTTGAATACCTCGAAAATAAATTGTATTCCCATTCTTTTTGTTTATGATTTCAGTCTTGGTAACATCGAATAGACTTTCAAGTCCCATCAATGATATCTTCTCCTGGAACTCTGGGATTATGGATAGATAGGCTGATGTTAATGTTTTACGTAGGAATAGAATCTTTTGATTCTTCTCTAGCATCAGCAGGCAAAGAAAAGTATTTACACTGAATGACTTTCCGGATCCACGTCCGCCGATTATGATATGATATCTTACGGCTTCTGATATCAGCGTGGCGTACTTTTTATTGAGTACAATCATCTACTTGAATTTAACCAAGTCTTTTAGACTGAAACTCGTGATGTCCAATGTTTGATCAATTACCTGTTTAGGCTTTCCGTAAGCACGCTCAAGTAACACCTCTATGGCCCTCACATTACCCCTCTTGGCCTGAGTAAGCAATGCTTTGATGACAGCTTTAGCTTCTGATTTTTCATCATCATCTGACCCTAAAACCTCTGCAAGCAATGTGTCAATATTAGGAAGTTTTTTAGGTCTTCCGCTAGGATTTCCGGATACTCCTTTCTTAAAAGGGGTTAGGTTTTTTGATGCTTCTTTTTTTGCCATTTCCTCACTGTTTCCTCACTGTTTACAGGTGTTTTATCGTCAGAGATCTTGGAAATAAATCTGGCCTTGATTGCAGCTTATTTAGCAACCGATTGAACATTTCAGGCTCGCCTAGATTTAGGAAAGTATCGAGCGTCGTGAACAATGTTTTTTTCAGTGTCCAAATTCTTTTTGACTTTT
>Ga0247730_1000431_pt1 | contig 31770 bp, 31 predicted proteins | sample UWRJL073202C2_FD_180959 | JGI IMG/M metagenome (GOLD analysis project Ga0247730, IMG submission 180959) | Plant litter microbial communities from Arlington Agricultural Research Station in Wisconsin, United States - UWRJ-L073-202C-2 | ecosystem: Environmental > Terrestrial > Plant litter >... | reverse complement strand
CCGGGCCGTCGCCGTGCGCACGGCCGACGAGCGCTTCGCCGCGACCCGTGCGGTCATCGCCGACGTCGTGGCGCCCCACCTGTACGGCGGGCTGGTGGCACCGGAGGACCTGCCCGCCCGGACGACGAGCGCGATGCGGTCGTTCGACCTCGACCCCGGCACCGTGAAGGTCGACTGGGCCCTCGACGGCACCGTTCCGTGGGCGTCCCCGCCGCCGCACGCGCCCGGCACGTTCCACGTCGCCGACTCCGTCGAGCAGATGACCGAGGCCCACGGCCAGGTGGCCGCGCGCAGCATCCCGGCAGCGCCGTTCATGCTCGCCGGCCAGATGACGACGTCCGACCCCACCCGCTCACCCGCGGGGACCGAGTCGCTGTGGGCGTACACGCACGTCCCGCAGCACGCGATCCGCGACGCCGGCGACGGCAGCATCACCGGCACCTGGGACCGGGACGACTGCGAGCGGTTCGCCGACCGGATGCAGGCCCGCATCGAGCAGCTCGCCCCCGGGTTCGGCGGACGGGTCCTGAGCCGGCGCGTGCTGGGTCCGCGCGAGCTGGAGCAGCGCGACGCCAACCTGATCGGCGGCGCGATCAACGGCGGGACGTCGCAGATCCACCAGGAGCTGATCTTCCGCCCGGTGCCCGGTCTGGGCCGCGCGGAGACGCCCGTCCGCGGCCTGTACCTCGGCTCGGCGTCGGCTCACCCCGGGGGCGGGGTGCACGGCGCCCCGGGCATGAACGCGGCTCGCGCGGCGCTCGCCCACAGCCGGATCAGACGCCTGACCCGCGGCGTCCTGCGCTGATTGGCTCCGGCCGCCGAGGGTACGTGCGGGGCGGGTGCAGAAGGTCGCTCGCCGCACGATTCACGAAGGGTCGGTCATGCCCCAGCACCTTCTCGCCGACGCATGAGGATCTGTCTCGTCGCGTCGAGTCGCTTCCCCGTCCGCGAGCCGTTCCAGGGCGGCCTCGAGGCGCACACCGCGATGCTGGCCGAGCGGCTGATCGGACGCGGCCACCAGGTCAGCCTCTTCGCCGCTCCGGGATCGGATCCGCGTCTGAACGTCGAGGAGCTCGAGGTCGGGACGTTCGAGGCCAGCTCCGCGGCGCGACAGGACGTGGGTGCGCCCCCGCGGTTGTGGATGCAGGAGCACCACGCGTACCTGCAGCTGATGCTGGAGCTGATCGAGACCGGAGCGGACCGCTTCGACGTCGTGCACAACAACTCGCTGCACCACCTGCCGGTCGCGATGGCGCGAGCCGTCGGGGTGCCGATGGTCTCCAGCCTGCACACGCCGCCGCTGGCCTGGCTGGAGTCGGCGATGGCGCTCGCCGGTCAGGACGTGACGTTCACAGCCGTCAGCGAGCACACGGCGCGGGCGTGGGCGCACGCCGTGGAGGCCGAGGTGGTCCTCAACGGGGTCGACACCGACCGGTGGGCGGCCGGCGACGGCGGTGGCCGGGCCGTGTGGACCGGACGGCTGGTGCCGGAGAAGGCCCCGCACCTGGCCATCCGGGCGGCCCTCGACGCCGGCATGGAGCTGGTCCTCGCGGGCGCCCGGCTCGACCCGCGCTACTTCGAGCGGGAGGTGGCCCCCCTGCTCGGTCCGCACGTGCAGTACGCGGGGCACCTGTCCAGCCCGGAGCTCAGCGACCTGGTCGGCGGCGCGGCCGTCGCGATCGTCTCGCCGACCTGGGACGAGCCGTACGGGCTGGTCGCGGCGGAGGCGATGTCGTGCGGCACACCGGTCGCCGCCTTCGCGCGCGGCGCCCTGCCTGAGATCGTGTCGTCCGACGGCGGCCGGCTGGCGCGTCCCGACGACGTGGCGTCCCTGGCCCAGGCCGTCCGCGCCGCCCGGGACCTCGACCGCGGGCGCGTCCGCGCCCACGCCGTCGAGCACCTCGGCATCGATCCGATGGTCGACGGCTACGAGCGGGTCTACAGCCGGGTGAGCCACGGGATGGCCGCGGCGTGATCGGCTACTACGTGCATCACCAGGGCCGCGGTCACCTGCACCGGGCGCTCGCGATCGCCGCCGCGATCGGCCCGACGGTCGTCGGTCTGAGCTCGCTGCCGCGTCCCGACGGCTGGGCCGGGCCGTGGATCGAGCTGCCTCGTGACGACGACGGCGACGTCCTCGTCGACGCGGAGGCGCGCGGCCGGCTGCACTGGGTGCCCGAGCACCACGCCGGCCTGCGGTCCCGGATGGCCGAGATCTCGTCGTGGATCGACGACGTCGAGCCCGAGCTGATGGTCGTGGACGTGTCGGTCGAGGTGTCGCTGCTCGCCCGGCTGCACGGCGTCCCCGTCGTGACGGTCGTCCTGCCGGGCGTCCGCACCGATCCCGCCCACGAGCTCGTGCACTCCGTCGCGCGCCGGCTCCTGGCGGTGTGGCCCTCTGAGGCCCGGCACCTGCTGCGCGGCGTCGACGAGCAGTCGGACCGGCTCGTCCGGGTCGGAGGAGTGTCGCGGTACGACGCACGTGAGGTGCTCGTCGTGCCGCGCGACGGCGGTCCGCGCCGCGTCGTCGTGCTGGCCGGGGCGGGCGGCTCGGATCTCTCGGACGAGCTGGTCGACCGCGCCCGGGCGCAGACCCCGGGCTGGGAGTGGACGGTTCTCGGCGGACCGGGGGAGTGGGTCGACGACCCGTGGGCGATCCTGTGCGGCGCCGACGTCGTCGTGACGCACGCGGGTCAGAACGCGATCGCCGAGGTCGCGGCCGCCCGCCGTCCCGCCGTCGTCGTCCCGCAGCCGCGGCCCTTCGACGAGCAGGACGCCATGGCGGCGGGGCTGGCCGCTTCGGGACGGTGGCCGGTCGTCGTGCGCGGCGCGTTCCCCACCACCGGGTGGGCCGAGCTGCTCGACGCCGCCGCGTCGCTCGACGGTGACGAGTGGAGCACCTGGAACGACGGACGTGGCGCGGCTCGCGCGGCGGCCGTCATCGAGTCCGAGCTGAAGCCGGTGCCGACGACGTGAGGCTCGCGGTGATCACGATCGCGCACGGACGGCACGGCCACCTCGCGCTGCAGGAGACAGGACTGGCCGGGTCCACCCGCGCGCCCGACCAGCGGGTCGTGGTCGCGATGGACGATCCGACGCTCGATGGCCCCGCAGTCGTCCACGTGCCCACGACCGCGCTCGGGCTGCCGCTCGCCAGAGCGCGGAACGTCGGCGCTCGTCACGCCCTCGAGCTCGGCGCCGATGCCCTCGTGTTCCTCGACGTCGACTGCATCCCGTCGCCCGCGCTGCTGGAGACGTACGAGCGCGCGCTGTCCGATCCGGTGACCTCCGGCGACCTGCTGTGCGGCCCCGTGACGTACCTGCCGCCCGCGCCGGCCGCGGGCTACGACCTGCGGACGCTGGCCGACCTCGGTTCTCCGCACGCGGCGCGGCCGTCGCCGGCGGCCGGCGAGGTCGACCGCGGCCACGACCGGTACGACCTGTTCTGGTCGCTGTCGTTCGCGTTGTCGGCAGGCGTGTGGCGGGCGATCGGCGGCTTCGACGAGGCGTACGTCGGCTACGGAGGCGAGGACACCGACGTCGCCCGCAGGGCCGAGGCGGCCGGCGTCGCGATCGCATGGGTCGGCGGCGCCGGCGCCTTCCACCAGCACCACCCCGTCAGCCGGCCGCCCGTCGAGCACGTGGCCGACATCGTGCGCAACGCGACGATCTTCCACGCCCGCTGGGGCTCCTGGCCCATGCGCGGGTGGTTGGACGCGTTCGTCGAGCGGGGACTGGTGGCCCGCCGCCGGGACGGCTCGTACGTGGTCGCGTCAGTGCTCGGCGACGTGCTCGATCGCGAAGGCTGAGCCAGTGCTCACGGCATCGGCGTAGGCGGCGAGCTGCTCGCCGTCGAGCCGGACGCCGATCGTCGCGAACGCCCGCTCGGCCTGCTCGGCGATGCTGGACACCGACAGGCCCGTCAGCTTCGCGCGGACCTCGGCGTCGACCTCCGCGACACTCGGCTTCGTCGTCATGACGGCGCGGTACCCGGGGGTGGGACGGCCAAACCCGTCCCACCCCGGGCGGCTACGCCGGGAAGCGCTCCCAGACGCGGTGGCTGCCGAGCAGCTCGACGACGGCGGCGAGGACGTCCGCCGGGTCGTCGCCGACGTAGACGCCCGCGGGGGCCGACGGCAGACCGGCGGCCTCCAGTGCGGAGAGGGCGTCGCCCCAGCCGCCGAGCGCCTTGCCGTGGCGGTACGCCTCGGACAGCAGCAGCGCGACCCGCGGGTCGAGCAGACCGGTGCTGGGCGCCGCCGCCTTGGCGTCGGCGGACGGGTCGGCATCGGGTGCCGCGGCGGGCGCGCCGGCCAGGATGATCGTGTCCAGCTCGATCGACCGGACGGTGAGGAACGTCCGCTGGACCGTGACCGGGTCGCCCAGGTCGTCGGTCAGCATCCCGCCGTGGGACGCGATCACCAGCGGCACCATGCCGGCCGCGAACACGGCGTCGCGGACGGTCCGCACGCCGCTGAGGTCGTCGACGTCGTCGGGCACCAGGATGCCGACGAGCCGTCCGTCGGTCGGCCACGTGCCACCGATCTGCGACAGCGCCGGGCTGGGCACCTCGTCGGTCAGCGTGACGGTCGGCTCCGGCGCCGGCAGTCCCAGCGCGTCGGCGACCTTCTGGCACAGATCGGCGTCGATGTTGGCCAGCGCCAGCAGCTGGCGCTCCTTGACGGCCTGCTCGTAGACCTTGCCGAGCTCGAAGGCGTACGACTGCTTGACGTGCGCCTGCTCGACGGGCGTGAGGCTCAGGTAGAACAGCCGCGCCTGGCTGAAGTGGTCGTCGTACGTCGCGGGAGCCTCGCGGACCTTGGTCGACGCCTCGACGGGGTGCGGGACGTCGATGAACGCGCTGACGTCCTCGCCCGCGAGGAACGGGCAGCCGCCGTCCAGCGAGTTGGGTCGGTACGGTGCGATGCCGCTGTGGACGGCGTCCTGGTGGTAGCCGTCGCGCAGCATGTCGTTGACGGGTGCGTGCGGCCGGTTGATCGGGATCTGGTCGAAGTTCGGTCCGCCGAGCCGGGTCAGCTGGGTGTCCAGGTACGAGAACAGCCGTCCCTGGAACAGCGGGTCGTCGGTCGCGTCGATCCCGGGCACGAAGTGGCCCGCGTGGTACGCGACCTGCTCGGTCTCGGCGAAGTAGTTGCCCGGGTTGGCGTTGAGCGTCATGGTGCCGACGACTTGCACGGGGGCGAGCTCCTCGGGGACCAGCTTCGTCGAGTCGAGCAGGTCGATGCCCTCGAACATCTGGTCCGGGGTGTCCGGGAAGACCTGCACGCCGAGGTCCCACTCGGGATGCGCCCCCGACTCGATCGCGTCGGCGAGGTCGCGACGGTGGAAGTCGGGGTCGACGCCCGCGGCGATCTGCGCCTCCTCCCACGTCAGCGAGTGGACGCCGAGACGTGGCTTCCAGTGGAACTTGACGAGCGTCGTCTCGCCGGCGGCGTTGACGAGCCGGAACGTGTGGACGCCGAAGCCCTCCATCATCCGGTACGAGCGGGGGATGCCGCGGTCCGACATGTTCCAGATCGCGTGGTGCTGCGACTCGGTGTGCAGCGACGCGAAGTCCCAGAACGTGTCGTGGGCGCTCTGGGCCTGGGGGATCTCGACGTCAGGGTGCGGCTTGCCGGCGTGGATGACGTCCGGGAACTTGATCGCGTCCTGGATGAAGAAGACCGGGATGTTGTTGCCGACCAGGTCGAAGTTGCCCGCGGTCGTGTAGAACTTCACGGCGAAGCCGCGGGTGTCGCGGACCGAGTCGGCCGACCCGCGCGAGCCGAGGACGGTCGAGAACCGGGTGAACACCGGGGTCGTCGCCCCCTCGGCGAGGAAGGCCGCGAGTGTCAGCTCGGAGGCCGCGCCGTTGGACACGAAGACGCCGTGCGCGGCGGCACCGCGGGCGTGGACGACACGCTCGGGGATGCGCTCGTGGTCGAAGTGCGTGATCTTCTCGCGCAGGTGGTGGTCCTGCAGCAGCACGGGCCCGCGCGGCCCGGCCTTGAGGGAGTGGTCCGTCTCGCGCAGCGGCACGCCGGTCGCCGTCGTCAGGTGGGCGCCCTGCTGGGCCGCGGCGAGCTCGTCGTCCGTGGACGGGGCGCCGGTCGGCGAGTGGGGAACCGGACCGTGCTGCGACGGCTTGGGCGGCAGCGGGTCGTGCGGCGCGGTCGGCTCCTCGACCGTCGGCGTGCCGCTGCCGGGGGTGCCGGGCACGAGCGGTGCCGCGTCCGCGACCGCGGCCTTGACCTCGTGGGCCACCTCCCCGGCGATGTCTCGTGCCTTGCCGACCAGTCCGCCGGGTTCGTTCTTCGTCATGATGCTCCCTCGTGGTGCCCGCGCTCTGCGGATCATCACGGCGTACCCGGCTACGGAGGCGGACAAACGCCGGACCCGCGGCGGGATCGGGGTCTGGACCGGCCGCATCGGGGTACCGAGCGAGCACCCCGATTCCAGGAGCACGCATGCCCGCATCACCCCCGCAGGACCTCCCCGGACACGAGGACGCGCTCGAGCCGCGCGCCGACCACGGCGAGCACTCGTACCTCGGGACGGGCCGCCTGCTCGGCAAGGTCGCGATCGTGACGGGCGGCGACAGCGGCATCGGCAAGGCCGTGGCGATCGCCTTCGCCCGGGAGGGTGCCGACGTCATCGTGGGCCACCTCGACGAGGACGACGACGCCGCCGACACCCGGCAGTGGGTCGAGCGGGCCGGACGCACGGCGATCCTCGTCAAGGGCGACCTGGCCGATCCGGCGCACTGCCGCGAGCTGGTGGCCCGCACGGTCGAGGCCTTCGGCCGGGTCGACGTGCTGGTCAACAACGCGGCGGTGCAGACGTACCACGAGACGTTCGAGGAGATCCCCGACGAGGAGTGGGACCGCATCATCGCGACCAACCTGAGTGCCATGTTCCACCTGGTCAAGGCATCGATCCCGCACATGCCGCACGGCTCGTCGATCATCGGCACGTCGTCGATCAACTCCGACATGCCGGTGCCCGAGCTGATCCCGTACGACGTGACCAAGGCCGGCATCGCGAACATGACGGCGGGCCTGGCGCAGCTGCTGGCCGACCGCGGCATCCGCGCGAACAGCGTCGCGCCCGGGCCGATCTGGACGCCGCTGATCCCGGCCACGATGCCCCCGGACGCCGTCGAGAGCTTCGGCGACCAGGTGCCGATGGGGCGTCCCGGCCAGCCGGCCGAGCTGGCCCCGGTCTACGTCATGCTCGCGTCGAACGAGTCCTCCTACGTCTCCGGCGCCCGGATCGCGGTCACGGGCGGGAAGCCCATCCTGTGACGCACGACGTCGAGCCGTCGACGCAGCACGTCGAGCTCGGAGGGCTGGACCTGCAGTTCGACGACCGTGTGCTGCGGCCCCGCGAGTGGACCCTCGCCCAGTCGACGTGGGCCGCCGAGCTGTTGCGCGACGCCGCTCCGGGGCCGGTGCTCGAGCTGTTCGCCGGTGTCGGGCACATCGGCCTGGCCGCCGTCGCGGGCAGCGACCGGCAGCTCGTGCAGGTCGACCTCAACCCGGTGGCCTGCGCCTTCGCGAGGCGCAACGCGGAGGCTGCGGGCCTGGCGCACCGGGTCGAGGTGCGGCAGGGCCGCATCGACGAGGTGGTCGGTGACGACGAGACGTTCCGCGTCGTCATCGCCGACCCGCCGTGGGTCCCGACGGCGGGGATCGGCGCGTTCCCGGAGGACCCGTCGATCGCGATCGACGGCGGGGACGACGGCCTGGCGCTGGCCCGGGCGAGCTGCGCGGTGATCGACCGGCACCTCGACGCCGGCGGCGCCGCCGTCCTGCAGCTGGGCGACGCGGGCCAGGCCGACGCCGTCGGGCAGCACCTGGCGCGGACGGCGTCGACGCTGCGGGTGGTGGAGGTGCGACAGTTCGACCGTGGCGTGCTGGTGCGGCTGGAGCGCCGGGACGGCTAGGCCCGCTTGGCCTTCGGGATGACCTTGTGGGTCCCGTCGCACCACGGCTGCGACCCGGACTTGCCGCACCGGCAGACCGCGCTGACGGGCCGGGTGGTGCGGTGGAGGCCACCCTCGGAGTCCTGGACGAGGTGATCGCCGCGGACGAGGATGGGTCCGTCGGCGCACAGGATGATGCTCGGGTGCTCGTCGGTCATGCGGCCCACACGTCCAGCATGCGGCGGGCGAAGCGGTCCTCCAGGTCCAGGCACGTGAACGCGCCGAGGAACACGTCGTCCCGCAGGGCCGGCTCGTCGTCCAGCAGCGAGCCGCAGATCGTCCGCACCGCGAGCTGCTCGTGGACCGCGTCGGCCTCCACGTGCTCGAGGTAGTAGCCGATCATCGAGTCCGGGAGCCCGAGGCGGGTCATGCCCTGGGCGAGCCGCCGCGACGGCAGGCTGCTGGTGACCTCGAAGGCCGCCAGGTGGCCGAGCGCGGCACCGCGGAGACGGCGGTTGAGCCCGAACAGCGACATCGCGTTGTTCTCCTCCAGCACCTCCAGGGGGACGTCGTCGATGTACGCGCCGTACTCGGCTCGCAGACCGCAGTCGTCCATGCCGCGGGCGAACAGCTCCGCGTGCAGCGCGGTGGGGTCGCCGCCGCCGTACTCGTCGAACTGCAGCTCCATCAGCGCGGCCTTCGTGCGGTTGGACACCCGCGGCACCAGCCACGCGCTGGGGTCGGACTCCTTGAGGTGGTAGATCGAGCGCATGCGCAGCAGCTCGAGCACCTGCTCGCGATCGGCGTCGCGGTGCACGTAGGAGGCCACCGACGGACCGTCGTGATCGGCCACGAAGTCGAAGAAGGACGCCGCGAACGCGCCGTCGGGGGAGCCGGACGGCGCCCGGTCGCGCAGGACGTGCTCGAACGTGGTCTCGAGGGAGCGGCGGAGCTCGATCAGCTCGGGCTGCCACTCCAGGGCGTCGTCGACGTCGTCGAAGCCGCGGTAGTGCAGCTCGTAGAGCGCCCACAGGGTGATGTGCAGGTCCTCGTCGTCGTCGGCCAGGGTGCGGAGCGCGGGCTTCCAGGACGTGGTCCCGGCGCGCATCCCCTCAAACACGATCTCGCTCAGCGAGCCGCGGCCCTTCGGCGTCAGCACGAGGTGTCCCGGGACGGGGGGTCGAGCGGCTGCCACGTGCCGCGGCAGTCGGTGAACCCGACGACGTCTGGCTCGGGTCGAGCGATGGGCTCGAGGATCAGGTGAGCCTGCATGGGCGTTCCTCGCGGTCGTACGGGCCCGGCCGGATGCTCGACCGGGCGACCCCCCGTACCCCGAAACCGCCCGGGTCAATCCAGGGGGAGCTCCCGGTCGCCCGTCCCGGGTCCGGGCAGCTGCATGGTCTCGATGAGCTGCGCGGCGACCTGGGTCAGCCGGAGGTTGCCGTCCTGCGAGTGGCGTCGCAGGATCGCGAAGGCGCGGTCGGCGTCCACGTCGAACCGCTCCATCAAGATGCCCTGGGCCTGGCCGATCGTGGTGCGCGTGTCGAGAGCGTTCTGCAGTCCCTCCCGCAGGCGCATCGCGGCCAGCGCCGCCGCGGCGTGACTCGCGAACAGGGTCGCGACGTCGACGTCCTGCTGCGTGAACTGGCGGGTGCTCGCGCCGTACAGGTTGATCGCCCCGATGCGTCGTCCGCCCGCGTGCAGCTCCGCGGACAGGATGCTGCGAAAGCCCAGTCGGACGGCCGCTGGCCCCCAGGTGGGCCACCGCGGGTCACGCGCCAGGTCGGCGGACATCACGGATCTCGAGGTGGTGGCGGCGACGACGCACGGGCCCTCCCGCAGGTCGTACTGCAGACGGTCAGCCTCGACGATGACGGGCGACGAGGGCCCGACGGTCTCGAACCGGCCGCGACCACGCAGCATCGTGATGCCGGCGTAGTCCGTGCCCAGGGTGCGCATCGCGAACGCGACGATCTGGTCGGCGGTCTGGTCGACCGTGGTGGCTTCGCTCAGCTCGACCGCGAGACGCGCGAACGATTGGTCAGGTGACTCCGGCACGGCTGCCCCGATGGGTACGGCGCCCAGTCGGACGATCCCTCAGGGTAGACCGTGTGCACCGGGCGGGCCGCATCGGTGCGGGGACCGTCGTGTTTGGGAGCGCCGCGCGGGGGCAATCCTCCCCGATGGAGCAGCAGCGAGGACACCGCACGACCCGCATCGCCGGCGTGGCGGCCGTCGTCCCGGGGCGGGTGCTGCAGGGAGTGTTCGGTGCCGTGGGTCTCCTGCGTCCCGCCGCGAAGCCGCTGCACCCGGCCGGCACCCTGCTGCCGGCCGTCATCCAGCGCTTCGGGCTGCCGGAGGCCGACCGGCTGGGCGTCCCGTGGCTCGACGACGCCGGCACGAGTCGGGCCGTCGTCCGGTTCTCGCGGGCCACCGGGCTGCCGGCCGCGCTGCCGGACGTCCACGGGCTCGCCGTGCGCATCGTCGACCCTGGGGTGCCGGACGCCGACCTCCTGCTCGCGACCACGGGGCTGGGGCGGTGGACGCGCTACGTCCTGCGCCCGTCGCGCAGCGCCGAGGACGTCACCTACTCGACGCTGCTGCCGTATCGCACCCCGACCGGGCCGGTCGCGCTGGCGGCCACGCCCGACGCGCACGACCCGGACCGCCTGTTCCTGGCCGTGGCCCGGCCGCGTGGTCCCTGGAGCGTCGTCGGGGACCTGCGGGTCGACGGGAGCAACCCGGTCGGCTCGGGCGACGAGTCGATCTCCTTCGACCCCGTCCTGCGCCAGCTCGCCGGCCTGTCCTACGACGAGTGGGTGGTCCGGCTGCGCGAGGGCGCCTACCGCGCCGCCCGCTGGTCGCGCGCACGGCGCGGCTGAGTCGCAGCGTCAGCCGCGGTCCGCGCCGCCCCACGTGGACGGCGGGTCGCTCGTCGGGAACGACTCCTCCGACATCTCGTCCACGAGCTCGTCCTCGGACAGGACGTGCTCGGTCGGTTCGTCCTGCGTGTGCTCCGGATCAACGGGATCGGTCATGGAAGCCTCCTGCCCTCAGTCAACACGATGGGACACGAGCAGCGTGAAGGAGGCGTCGCGCAGCAGCAGGTCCGTCGCGCCCTCGGCCACCTGCTGCTCCGGGTCGCTGGACGACGCCAGCTCCCACGGGCCGTTCGGTGCGTCGGGCAGGACGAACTCGACCTGGTTGGCGGCGGAGTTGAGCAGCAGCGCGAAGGCCGATCCCTCGTCGTGCTCCAGCACGAACGTCGCCGCCCGGGTGTGCGGGTCGGACCAGTCCTGGTCCTCCAGCTCGTCGCCGCCGGCACCGACGGCCTCGACGCTGTCGGGGGCGTCCTCGGCCGGCGCCTGCCGGAACCACTGCGGCCGCAGCGCGGTGTTCTCGCGACGCAGGGCGATGAGCTCCGTCGTGAAGGCCAGCAGGTCGTGGTCGACGCCCGCCCAGTCGAACCACGAGATCTCGTTGTCCTGGCAGTAGGCGTTGTTGTTGCCCTGCTGGGTGCGTCCCAGCTCGTCGCCGCCGAGGAGCATCGGCACCCCGGCGGACAGCAGGACCGTGGCGAGCAGGTTGCGTCGCTGCCGGTCGCGGTACGCCGTGACGCCCTCGTCGTCGGTCGGGCCCTCGACACCTCCGTTGAACGACTTGTTGTCGCTCTCGCCGTCGTTGTTGTCCTCGCCGTTGGCCTCGTTGTGCTTCTCGGCGTACGCGGTCAGGTCGGCGAGCGTGAAGCCGTCGTGGGCCGTGACGAAGTTGACGCTCGACAGCGGCGAGCGGCGGCCCTCCTGGTAGATGTCGGGGCTGCCGAGGATGCGCTGCGAGAACGTCCCGAGCACGTCGCCGCCCTGCCAGAAGTCGCGGACGTCGTCACGGAACTTGCCGTTCCACTCCGACCAGTCGGCCGGGAAGCCGCCGACCTGGTAGCCGGCGGTGTCCCACGGCTCGGCGATCATCTTGACCGCCGCGAGGACGGGATCCTGGTGGATCAGCGTCAGGAACGCACTGTGCACCGCGGCGTCGCCGTCCTGACGGGTCAGCGTCGTGGCCAGGTCGAAGCGGAAGCCGTCGACGTGCATCTCGGTGACCCAGTAGCGCAGCGAGTCCATGATCAGCGCGAGCGCCGCCGGATGCCCGACGTTGAGGCTGTTGCCGGTGCCCGTGGTGTCGAAGTAGCTGGCCGGCTCCTCCTCGACGAGTCGGTAGTACGAGGCGTTGTCGATGCCCTTGAACGACAGCGTCGGGCCCTGGTGGTTGCCCTCGGCGGTGTGGTTGTAGACGACGTCCAGGATGACCTCGAGGCCGGCCGCGTGGAGGGCCTTGACCATCTGCTTGAACTCCTCGACCTGCTGGGCGCCGTCGTCGGCGGAGCTGTAGTCGGCGTGGGGCGCGAAGAAGCCGAGGCTGTTGTAGCCCCAGTAGTTGCGCAGGCCCTTCTCCTCCAGGTGGCTGTCCTGGGCGAACCAGTGGACGGGCAGCAGCTCGACCGCGGTCACCCCGAGGTCCGTGAGGTGCTGGACGGCGGCGGGGTGCGCCAGCCCGGCGTACGTCCCGCGGATCTCCTCGGGGACGTCGGGGTGCAGCTGCGTGAAGCCCTTGACGTGGACCTCGTAGACGATCGTCTCGTCGAGCGGGGTCAGCGGCGGTGCGTCGTCGCCCCAGTCGAAGGAGTCGTCGACGACGAGGCAGCGCGGTGCCGACGGCGCCGAGTCGGTGTCGTCGATCGCGGTGGGGTCGTCGAGCCGGTGGCCGAAGGCGGCCTGGCCCCACGTGTACTGCCCCTCGATGGCCCGGGCGTAGGGGTCGAGCAGGAGCTTGGCCGCGTTGTGGCGCAGACCGCGCTCGGGCGCCCACTCGCCGTGCACCCGCAGCCCGTAGCGCGATCCGACCTGCGCCTGCGGCACCAGCCCGTGGAAGACGTGACCGGTGCGCTCGGTCAGCCGCACCCGGGTCTCGGTGCCGTCGGCGTCGAACAGGCAGACGTCGACGGCGTCGGCGGTCTCGGAGTAGACGGCGACGTCGACCGTGCCGTTCGTGAACGAGACGCCGAGCGGGTGGGGGAGCGAGCGGGGGGTGGCCATGGCCTGCCTTTGCGATTCCGGGCAGGCCGGGGCGACCTGACCTCGTGGGCTTGCCCGCATCCCGACGCCGCAAACGGGGCGGGGAGGGTGTTTCCGCCGACACCTCACGGGTAAGGGGCGATGACACCACGAGAGGGAGCACCATGACCGAGCAGGCATCCTGATGTCGGCGAGCAGCACCGAGGCCCGCGAGCACCAGGCACCCGATCCCGACGACGACCGCAAGCCGGACTCGCCGGCGGACCTGCACCGGCGGTCGTGGATCTACGTGGTCCGCAAGACGCTGCGCGAGTTCTCCAAGGACCAGTGCACCGACCTGGCGGCGGCCCTGACCTACTACGCGGTGCTGGCGCTGTTCCCGGCGCTGGTCGCGCTCGTGTCGCTGCTGGGGGTGTTCGGCCAGGGGCAGTCGACGGTCGACTCCCTCCTGACGATCGTCGACCAGCTCGGGCCCTCGTCGGCGCTCGACAGCCTGCGCCCCACGATCGAGCGGCTCAGCACGTCCCAGGGCGCCGGCGTCGCGCTGGTCGTCGGCCTGCTCGGCGCGCTGTGGTCCGCCTCGGGCTACGTCGGCGCCTTCGGCCGTGCGATGAACCGGGTCTACGAGATCGCGGAGGGGCGACCGGTCTGGAAGCTGCGACCGGTCCAGCTGCTCGTGACGCTGTTCTCGCTCGTGCTCGTGGCCGTCGCCGCGGCCTCGCTGGTGCTGACCGGTCCGGTCGCCGAGGCGGTCGGCGAGCAGATCGGCCTCGGCTCGACGGCGATCCTCGTGTGGGACATCGCCAAGTGGCCGGTGCTGCTGGCCGTCGTGGTCGTCATCGTGGCCGTCCTCTACTACGCGACCCCCAACGTCAAGCAGCCGAGGTTCCGCTGGATCAGCGTGGGCGCGGTGCTCGCGATCGTCGTGTGGATCCTCGCCTCGGTCGGGTTCGGGCTCTACGTCGCGATGTTCTCCAGCTACGACAGGACGTACGGATCGCTGGCCGGCGTCGTGGTGTTCCTGCTGTGGCTGTGGCTGACCAACGTCGCGCTGCTGTTCGGTGCCGAGCTCGACGCGGAGCTCGAGCGGGGTCGTCAGCTCCAGGCGGGCATCGCTGCGGAGGAGACGATCCAGCTGCCGGCGCGCGACACCCGCACGATCGAGAAGGGCGAGCGGAAGCACGAGAAGGACGTCGCGGCCGGGCGGGAGATCCGCGAGGACGCCGAGCGGCGGGGTGCGGAAGGCCCCTGACCGACGGCGGGATGGCACCTCGTCGTGGGAGACTGGCGCGAGGGGCCGAGCGGCGGAGGGTGCGGGCGTTGACGTTGGACACGGACACGCTGCGGGTGTCGTTCGGCGTCGTCGCCCTGACGCTGCTCGTCCTGTTCTACTTCGTGGCGTTCCGGTCGAGCCGCTCGGCGTACTGCGGCTGGTGGTGCGCCGCCCTGGCGCTGTTCCTCGCCGGCTCGGCGGCCTACCTGCTGGACGGGACGGACCAGCAGGTCTGGGCCAATCCGCTCGGCAGCACGCTGCTGGTCGCGGGCGCCTGCGCGGTGTGGGCCGGGACGCGCTCGCTGCGGGCACGGCGCTTCCAGCCGGTGGCGTTCGCGGCGGCACCCCTGGCCACCGCCGTCGCCGGCGCGGTCGACCACCCCGCCTCGAACGACTGGGCCGGGGGAGCGGTCTTCCTCGGCCTGATGGCGATCATGGTGGGCCTGGCCTCGCGCGAGCTGTGGCTGGTGACGCCCACGGCGGCGGACCTCCTGCGTCGTGAGGCCACGTTCTCGCCGGCGATCCGCGCGATGGCCGTCATGTCGGGGGCGTTCGCGGTGTTCTACGCCTGCCGCACCGTGGCGTTCCTGGTCGACGGACCCGACGGGCGGGTGTTCGACCGCTGGTTCGGCTCCGAGGTCACCACGATCATCACGACCGTGCTCCTGGCGGCCGTGTCGTTCAGCATGACGTCGCTCAGCTACGAGCGCGAGACCGAGGAGCTGCGCACCCGCGCGACGCGGGACGGCCTGACGGGTCTGCTGAACCGCACCGAGTTCATGCGCCAGGCGGCCGCGGAGTGGCGGGGCAAGAGCCGCAGCGGCGTGCACGGGTCGCTCATCATCGCCGACCTGGACTACTTCAAGGAGGTCAACGACACGTACGGGCACCCGGCGGGCGACTACGCCCTCCAGGCGTTCGCGGCGACGTGCCGTGGCATCGTGCGGTCGACCGACCTGCTGGGGCGCTACGGGGGCGAGGAGTTCATCGTGTTCCTGCCCGACGTGCCAGCCGCACGAGCCGAGCAGATCGCGGTCGAGATCAGCGCCCGCCTGCGGTCGATGGCGACGCCGAACGACATGGCGTTCCCGACCGTCAGCTACGGGATCGCGTCGACGGCGGAGGGCATCGACCTCGCCGACGCGATCGAGCTGGCCGACCAGGCGCTCTACGAGGCCAAGGCCCAGGGGCGCGACCGGGTCATCCACCACTCACCCTGAGCGACGGCAGCGACCGTCGCCGGTGGTCGGCCGCCCAGGACCGTCAGTCGGACGAGCCGTCCTGCAGGTCGTCGAGACGACGTCGGGCGCGCTCGGCCTTGGTGGCCGCCGTCCGGCGGGCCTTCTCGGCGGAGCGGACCGCGGCCCGACGGTCGCTGCGCTCGGCGCGACCGTCCCGGATGGCGTCCTCGACGGCGGCGGTGCGCTCGCGCAGCTCGGCGAGCTCGTCCTGCAGCGCGTCGAGCCGCACGTCGGTGTCGCTCACGCTGCGCGTCGCCTCGGCCAGCGCTCGCTCGGCGCCGGCCAGCTCGGCCGCGGCGACCTCCACCTGCGCGCTCGCCTCGCTCGTGTCCGGCGCCGGTGCCGACGGCGTCGGACGCCTCCTGCCACGACGCCGGCGGGGCTGCTGCACCGCGGCGACGTCGACGGGCACCGCCGAGGCGCCGTCGAGGTCGACGTCGCCGAAGCCGTTCGGCGACAGCGGCCGGACCAGCATCCCGGCCTGCACGGCCGCCTGGGCAGCGGGATCGACGAGGGCCGCCCACACGCTCTGCTCGACGTCGCGCAGGGACGCCTCGGTGGCACCGACGCCGGCGTCGTCCGCGAGCGTCCGCGCCGCCGCGACCGAGCGGGTGACCAGGGTGCGACGCTCGCGGTCGAGGGTCCGCAGCCCCGTGGCGTCGGCAGCGGACTGGGCCGAGCGCAGCCGCTCGCCGAGATCGCGGACCTCGCCCATCAGGTCGGGGTCGCCGCGCACCAGGAGGTTGACCAGATGTGCGCCCGCGGCGGGCTTGCGCAGCGCCTTGACCCGGCCGGACAGCCCACCCTCACCGGCCTTCTTGAGGGCCGCCACCTCGGCGTCGCGCTCACGGATGAACGCCGCCAGCGGGAGGCCGTGCAACCGGTGGGCGATCTGGGTGATCCGCGCGTCGTCGGCCATGGTCGAGCGTCAGTCGGACCGAGGACGGGCGTTCGAGTCGCGCTGGACGACGATGGCCTCGGCGACGTCGATGAGGCGCTGGTTCTCGTGCTGCGAGATGCGCTTGAGGAACTGGAACGCGGCATCGGAGTCGATGTCGAACTTCTGCATGAGGATGCCCTGCGCCTGCCCGATCGTGGTGCGCGACTCCAGGGCCGTCGTGAGGCCCTCGGCCCGGTCGGCGGCGGCGAAGGCAGCCGTGGCGTGCGCCGCCAGCAGCTCGGCCACCTCGGCGTCGGCGTCCGTGAAGGCGCTGGGCCGGTTGGCGTAGATGTTGAGCGAGCCGTAGCCGCGGTCACGGGTGGCGAGCCGCACCCCGATCGCGCTGTGGATGCCGATCGCGGCGGCCGCCGGGCCCCACTGCGGCCAGCGAGGATCGGTCTCGACGTTGTCGGTGAGGTACGTGGCGCGGCCCTTGATGGCGTCCAGGCACGGCCCCTCGTCGAACTTGACCTGCAGCTGGTGGGCGTCGTCGACGCGGGGGGTGGTCGCCGCCGGTGTCTCGACCTGCGACCGGCTGCGGATGCGCATGATGCCGGCGTCGTCGGCGTCGAGGGTCAGGCGGGCGTAGTGGCTGACCCGGTCGAGCATCGCTTCCGGCGTGCCGTCCTGCTCGAGCTCGAGCGCCATCGTGGCGAGCATCCGGGCGACATCCATGGCACAACCTCCTCGTCGGGTCTACGTGCCGACCTTACGCGGTCCGGGGGACGGTTGCCGACCGCTGAGCGGGGTACACCTCACTCACTCGCGGGCGCCCACCAGGCGCCTGCTGAACAGAAAGGTCCTGACATGGGACTCCTCCTTTGGATTGCTGCAGTGATCCTCGTGATCGCCGGCATCGTGACCCTGATCGGCGGCAACGTGCTGTTCGGCATCATCCTCATCGTCGTCGGCCTGGCCGTCGGCCCCGGTGGTTGGTCGATCTTCAACCGCGGCGGCGCCCGCACGTAGTCGATCCCGACCCCGGCCCGCCCCGTCACCTGACGGGGCGGGCCGTGCTGCGTGGTGAGAGGCTCGACGCGAGACGAGGAGGGGTCGCGTGCTGTCGTTCCCGCAGGACCCCATGCTCGCCCGGCCCGTGCCGCGACTGCCGGAGCCGACGGCACTGGACGGTGGCTGCGTCTACGAGCCGAAGCTCGACGGCTACCGGGCCATGCTGTTCGTCGACGACGACGGCTGCCGCGTCCAGTCCCGCCGGGGGCACGACATCACCGCCGAGTTCCGCGACGTCGCCGACGCGGCCTCGCAGCACCTGCCGTCGGGGCTGGTGCTCGACGGCGAGCTGGTGGTGTGGGCCGGTGGCGCGCTCGACTTCGGCGAGGTCCAGCGCCGCCTCGCCCGCGGCGGTGCACCGCGCCTGCGCGGGCGACCCGCCTCGTTCGTCGCCTTCGACCTGCTGGAGGCCGCCGGCACCGACGTCCGGACGTCGCCCCTGACGATCCGGCGTCAGCTGCTCGAGACCGTGCTGGACGATGCGCCCGCCGCGGTCCAGCTGTGCCCGCAGACCGCCGACGTCACGATCGCCCGGGAGTGGATGGACGACTTCGCGGCGGCCGACCTGGGCATGGAGGGCCTCGTGGTCAAGGGGCGCGGGACGGCGTACCGCAACGGGGCCCGGGAGTGGCTGAAGTTCCGGGTGCGCGACACCGTCGAGGTCGTCGTCGGGGGTGTCAGCGGCGCGGTGGAGGCTCCGGGTCGCCTGGTGCTCGGTCTGCCCGACGCCGACGGGACGCTGCACTTCGCCGGCACCACGACCGAGCTCACGCCGCGCCAGCGGGCCGAGCTGGGCGTCCTGCTGCGCCCGTCGGAGCGGTCTCACCCGTGGCTCGCGGAGAGTCGCTCGGCCACGCGGTGGGGCGGGGCCTCGAAGCAGCAGGTCCACCCGGTCCAGGCGACCGTCGTCGTCGAGGTGTCGGTCGACAGCTCGGTGCAGGACGGTCGCTGGAGGCACCCGGTCAAGCTCGTCCGGGTCCGGGCGGACCTGACCCCGGCCGAGGTGACGGTCCGCCGCTGAGCGGGTCGCGGAGCCGAGTGCTGCGCCGGCCGGACGGAATGGGCATAATCGTCCCGCGGGCGTGAAGCAGTCGCGCCGGCCGTCCGGCCGTCCGCGACGCGAAACCTGACACTCCCACGCGAGATGGGCTGCCGAATGCACAGCACCTGGACGACCAGCGAGGTGGGCCGCGACCTCGAGGCGGTCGACTGGTCCGCCACGCCGCTGGGCTCGCCCGACGGGTGGCCGCAGAGCCTCAAGACCGCCGTGCGGATCCTGCTGAGCTCGAAGTTCTCGATGTGGATGGCGTGGGGGCCCGAGCTGACGTTCTTCTGCAACGACTCGTACCGCCGCGACACGCTCGGCAAGAAGTACCCGTGGGCGCTGGGTCGGCCAGCGTCCGAGGTCTGGTCCGAGATCTGGGGCGACATCGGACCGCGCATCGAGGCCGTCATGGACACGGGCGTCGCCACGTGGGACGAGTCGCTCCAGCTCATGCTGGAACGCAGCGGCTTCATCGAGGAGACCTACCACACGTTCTCCTACAGCCCCCTGTCCGACGACGGTGGACAGGTCGCGGGGATGCTGTGCGTCGTCAGCGAGGTGACGGAGCAGGTCATCTCGACCCAGCGGATGACGACGCTGCGCGATCTCGGCACCCGCACGACCGGTCAGCTGACCGAGGGACAGGCGATCGCCGCCGCGTGCGAGCAGATCGAGGCCGATCCGCTGTCGCTGCCGTTCGGCGTCGTGTACGTGCTCGACGCGGACGGCACCCGCGCCGTGCGGGCGTGCGTCGCCGGCGCCGCCGACGACCATCCGCTGGCGCCGGTCGTCCTGGAGGTCGACGACCCTGCGGCGCCGTGGCCCCTCGGCGACCTGGTCACGGGTCGCGAGGTGCTGGTCGACCTCACCACCCTGCCGCACGAGCCGCCTCCCGGACCGTGGGACCAGCCGCCGACGCAGGCGCTCGTGGTTCCGCTGTCCGGGGCTGCGTCGACGCGACCGTACGGCTTCCTGGTCGTGGGCCTCAACCGCTACCGCCCGGTCGACGAGGCCTACACGGGATTCGTCGACCTGTTCGCCGGGCAGCTCTCCGCCGCGATCACCGCGGCCCGCACGTTCGAGGGGGAGAAGCGTCGCGCCGAGACCCTGGCGCGGCTCGACCAGGCCAAGACCGACTTCTTCACCAACGTCAGCCACGAGTTCCGGACCCCGCTGACGCTGCTGCTCGGCCCCACGTCCGACGCGCTCAACGATCCGTCGCTGGCGGCCGACGACGTGCAGCGCAGCCGGTTCGACATCATCCACCGCAACGGGCAGCGGCTCCTGCAGCTCGTCAACAGCCTGCTGGACTTCTCGCGGCTCGAGGCCGGGGGCATCACCTCGCACTTCGAGGCCGTCGACCTGCCCCGCGTCACCGAGCCGCTCGTCATGATGTTCGAGTCCGCCGCCGCCCAGGCAGGTCTGACCCTCACGATCGAGTGCGAGCCCATCGCGGCCGACGTCTACGTCGACGTCGACCACTGGGCCAAGATCGTGCTGAACCTGATGTCGAACGCCTTCAAGTTCACGTTCGCGGGCGGCATCGCGGTGACGCTGCGCCAGGAGGACGACCACGTCGTGCTCCGGGTCGCCGACACCGGTGGCGGCATCCCCGCCGACGAGCTGCCGCACCTGTTCGAGCGGTTCCACCGCGTGCACGGAGCGACGTCGCGCACGCACGAGGGCTCGGGCATCGGCCTGGCGCTGGTGGCCGAGCTGGCCCGCCTGCACGGTGGTGACGCCGACGCGGCCAGCACCGAGGGCGTCGGCACCGAGATGACGGTCCGCCTCCCGGTCGGCCGCACGCACCTCCCGGCCGACGAGGTCGTCGAGGGGTCGCAGCCGCGCACCGAGGCGGTGCCGGCGTCGGTCGACCTGGTCTCCGAGGCGTGGCGCTGGCTCGAGCCGGCGATGGACGCCGCGACGGCCCGTCCCGGCCCCGCCGACAGCGGGCGGGCCCGCGTGCTGGTCGTCGACGACAACGCCGACATGCGCGTCTACGTCGCCGGCCTGCTGGCCGACCACTACGTCGTGACGACGGCCGCGGACGGCATCGAGGCCCTCGAGCGGGTGGAGGAGTCGGCACCCGACCTGATCCTCACCGACGTCATGATGCCCCGGCTCGACGGCTTCGGGCTGCTCGAGCGGCTGCAGGCCGACTCCCGGACCACGAGCATCCCGGTCATCATGCTGAGCGCCCGCGCCGGCGAGGAGGGCACGGTCGAGGGGCTCGAGGCCGGCGCGGCCGACTACCTGGTGAAGCCGTTCGCGGCGCGCGAGCTGCTGGCCCGGGTCAGCGTCAACCTCGAGCTCGACCGGGTCCGACGGGTGCGGGCGACCCTCGAGCGGAGCGAGGCGCTGCTCGACCAGGCGCAGCGGCTGGCCAAGGTCGGCAGCTGGGAGGTCGACCTGACCACGAGCACCGTGACGGGCTCCGACGAGCTGCTGCGGCTGCTCGGCTACTCCCGGCACGAGTTCGAGGAGATGGGCTACCCGCACGTCATCTCGGGCGTCGTCCACCCCGACGACACGGCACGGGTCAACGCGGCGCTCGCGGCGCTCGAGGTCGGCGGGGTCACGGCGTACGACATGCGGGCGGTGCGCCCGGACGGGACCGAGCGGCTCGTCACGGTCCGGGCCGCGCTGCTCGGCGACGAGGACGGGGTGCCGCACACGCTCCAGGGATCGCTGCAGGACGTCAGCGAGCAGCGCGCCGCCGAGCAGGCGCTGTCGGAGGTGCGGGCCCGCGAGGAGGCCGCCCAGCGCGAGCACTCGATCGCCGAGGAGCTGCAGCGCAGCCTGCTGCCCGCCGCGACGTTCGACCTGGAGCACCTTGACGTCGCGACCTTCTACCGCGCCGGCGTCGAGGGCACGTACGTCGGAGGCGACTGGTACGACATCATCGAGCTCGCCGGCGAGCGCACGGCGTTCGTCATGGGCGACGTCATGGGGCGCGGGGTGCGGGCGGCATCGGTCATGGGCCAGCTCCGGTCGGCGGTCCGGGCCTTCGCGACGCTCGACCTGCCTCCCGACGAGGTCATGCGCCACCTCGACACCCTGGTGCAGGATCTGGTCGGTGACCAGATCGTCACGTGCGTCTACGCGGTGTTCGACCCCGCCGACGAGACCCTCCACTACGCCAACGCGGGACACCTGCCGCCGCTCGTCGCCTCGGGGGGCGGGCCCGTCGAGCGGCTCACCGCGGGCGGGCCGCCGCTGGGGGCCGGGTACGGCGACATCCCCACCGCGCAGGTGCCGCTGGCGGCGGGCTCGACGATCGTGTTCTACACCGACGGGCTCGTCGAGCACCGCGGCCAGGACATCGACGACGGCATCCACGCCCTCGAGCGGGAGATCGACTGGCGCGGCCAGGCGCCGCTCGACGGCATGCCCGAGGGCATCGTCGACGTCCTGCTGCCCGACGGCCCCGACGACGACGTCGCGATCCTGGTGGCCAGGGTCAGCGCATCGGTCGAGGTCGCCGATCTGTCGATGCATCGCGACGCGGGACGGCCCACCGTGGCCGACGCCCGCCAGTTCGTCGTCGAGCGGCTGCACGACTGGCAGGTCCCCGAGGCCGTCACCCGCGACCTGACCCTCATCACCAGCGAGCTCGTCACCAACGCGATGGTCCACGGCGGATCCCCCGTCGAGCTCCGCCTGGAGCGCACGGGGTCGCGGGTCGTGGTCGAGGTGCGGGACGACGCCGCCGGCGACCTGCCGCGCCCCCGTCGACCCCGCGACGACGACGAGCACGGTCGCGGCCTGCACATCGTGGAGGCGCTGTCCGACGAGTGGGGAATCCGTGGCACCGACCGTGGGAAGTGTGTGTGGAGCGCGCGGGCCTGGTCCGCCGCAGAAGGAGGAAGAGCATGACCGAGCTGACGTTCTCGAGCGACGAGCAGCCCGAGCGGACCGTCCTGTTCGTGAGCGGCGAGATCGACATGCAGACGGCGCCAGACCTGCGGGCGCAGGTCGACGACCTCGACGTCGCGCACCGGACGCTGGTGCTGGACCTGGCCGGCGTCGGCTTCGTCGACTCCAGCGGCCTGGGCTCGCTCCTGGGCATCAAGAAGCAGCAGGACCGCGCGGGGGGTCAGCTGCTCCTGGCCCGGGTGCCCGCCCCGGTCGCGCAGATCATCGAGATCACCAAGATGGACCGCGTGTTCGACCGCGTCGAGGGCTGATCCGGCGACGACGTGTCAGGGGGCCGCGAGGGGGTAACCCGGGTCCATGCCACCCTCACCGACCCGCCGCCCCGTCGAGCTGGAGGTCAACGGCGTCCGCCACGCCTGCGACCTCGACCCTCGCACCACCGTCCTGGACGCCCTGCGGGAGCACCTCGACCTGACGGGCTCCAAGAAGGGCTGTGACCACGGTCAGTGCGGAGCCTGCACGGTGCTCGTTGACGGGCGCCGGACCAACAGCTGCCTCGTGCTGGCCGTCGCGGCCGAGGGCTCGAGCATCACCACGATCGAGGGACTGGGCAGCGAGGAGATCCTGCACCCGGTGCAGGAGGCGTTCCTCGAGCACGACGCCTTCCAGTGCGGCTACTGCACGCCGGGCCAGATCTGCTCCGCCGTCGGGATGCTCGACGAGGCGTCTCGCGGCTGGCCCAGCGTCGTGTCGGACGATCTCGTCGACCCAGGGGTGCTGGACCCCGACGAGATCCGTGAGCGCATGAGCGGCAACCTGTGCCGGTGCGGCGCGTACGTCAACATCGTGACGGCCGTCGCGGCGGTCGACGCATGAGGCCGTTCGCGTACGAGCGGGCCGGCAGCCTCGACGAGGCGGTCGGGCTGCTGGACCGCGCCGACGTCCCGACCCGGCTGCTCGCCGGCGGCACGAACCTGGTCGACCTGCTGAAGCTCGACGTCGAGACGCCCGAGCTGCTCGTCGACGTCAACCACCTCGGCCTCGACCGCATCGAGAGCACCGCCGCCGGTGGCCTGCTGGTGGGTGCGACGGTCCGCAACAGCGACCTGGCCGCGGACCTGCGCGTGCGCGAGCAGTACCCGGTGCTGGCCCGCGCGCTGCTGTCGGCGGCGTCGGGACAGATCCGCAACGTGGCCACGACGGGCGGCAACCTGCTGCAGCGCACCCGGTGCGTCTACTTCATGGACGCCACCAAGCCCTGCAACAAGCGCGTGCCCGGCAGCGGCTGTCCCGCGGTCGAGGGCGCCTCGCGCGAGCTGGGCGTGCTCGGGACCTCGTCGTCGTGCATCGCGACGCATCCCGGCGACATGGCGGTGGCGCTGGCCGTGCTCGACGCCGTCGTGCACTACGTCACGGTCGACGGCGCGGCGACCCTGCCGATCGGCGATCTCCACCGCCTGCCCGGTGACGCCCCGGAGCTCGACACCACCCTGCCGGCCGGGGCGATCATCACGGCCGTCGAGATCCCACCCCTGGCGTTCTCGGCGACCTCGACGTACCGCAAGGCCCGCGACCGTCGCTCCTACGCGTTCGCGCTGGCCTCGGTCGCCGCCGCGATCGACGTCGACGGCGACGAGGTGCGTGACGTCCGGCTGGCCCTCGGCGGGGTGTCGGCCCGTCCCTGGCGCGCCCACGTCGCCGAGGAGCTGCTGCGGGGCGCGCCCGCGACGTCCGACAGCTTCCACGCGGCGGCGGAGGCCGAGCTGGCCGCGGCCACGCCGACCGACGAGAACCGGTTCAAGATCGACCTCGTCACGCGGCTCGTGACCGGCACGCTGCTCGAGCTCACCGGGAGCGTCCGGTGACGGCGCTGGGCGCACCGCTGCGCCGGGTCGAGGGACGCGAGAAGGTCACCGGCGGCGCGCGGTACTCCTCCGAGCACACTCCCGACGGGTGCGTGCACGCCTGGCCCGTGCAGTCGACCGAGGCCTTCGCGCGTGTGGTGTCCGTCGACGTCGCGCCGGTGCTGGCCCTGCCGGGCGTCGTGGACGTCATCACGGCCGAGGACGCCGAGCGGCTGCACGACGCCGACGACGGCGAGTTGCTGGTGCTGCAGTCGGCCAACGTGGCCTACCGCGGGCAGGTCGTCGCGCTCGTGATCGCCGAGACGGTCGAGGCCGCGCGCGAGGCGGCCGCGCAGGTACGTGTCGAGTACCAGGTCGGCGCCGCCGAGGTCGACGCCGTCCTGCAGGCCGGGCACCCCAAGCTGTACGCCCCCGACACCGTCAACGCCGGGTTCGCGACCGACACCGCGGTCGGCGAGCTCGACCACGCGCTGGCCGGGGCCGACGTCGTGGTCGACCGGACCTACTCGACGCCCGCGCTGTTCAACAACCCGATGGAGCCGCACGCGTCCGTGGCCACCTGGGCCGGCGACCGGTTGCACGTGTTCGAGTCCTCGCAGGGCTCGAGCTCCACGGTGCAGATCCTGTCGACGCTGTTCGGCATCCCGGCCGACGCCATCACGGTCGACTCCCAGCACGTCGGCGGTGGCTTCGGGTCGAAGGGGTCGCCTCGCCCCAACGTCGTGCTCGCGGTCATGGCGGCGCGCCGCGTGGGCCGTCCCGTCAAGCTCGTCTACACGCGACAGATGATGTTCGCGCTCGCGGGCTACCGGACGCCGACGATCTCCCGGGTGCGCCTGGCGGCCGGCCGCGACGGACGGATGGTGGGCCTGGCCCACGACGCCGTGTCGCAGACGTCGACGATCGAGGAGTTCACCGAGCAGACGGCCGAGGCCGCCCGTCACATGTACGCCGCGCCGCACCGGGCGACGTCGCACCGGGTCGCGGCGCTCGACGTCCCGACCCCGCGCTGGATGCGGGCACCGGGGGAGTGCCCCGGCATGTTCGCACTCGAGTCGGCCGTCGACGAGCTGGCGCACGAGCTCGCGATCGATCCGGTCGAGCTGCGGGTGCTGAACGAGCCGGCGAGCGATCCCGAGACGGGCAAGGCGTTCAGCAGCCGCCACCTCGTCGACTGCCTGCGCCGCGGCGCCGACGCCTTCGGCTGGGACGCCCGCGACCCGGCCCCCGGCGTCCGCCGCGAGGGGCGGTGGCTGGTCGGCACGGGTGTCGCCTCCGCGCTGTACCCCGCGATGGTCATGCCCAGCAGCGCGCGGGTGACGGCGCACCGCGACGGTCGCCTCGTCGTCGAGATCAACGCGACCGACATCGGGACCGGTGCCCGCACCGTGCTGGCGCAGGTCGCGGCCGACCGGCTCGGCGTCGACCCCGGCCGCGTCGACATCCGGATCGGCGTCTCGTCGCTGCCGACGGGCTCGATCGCGGGCGGCTCGGCCGGCACCGCCTCGTGGGGCTGGGCGGTCGCCAAGGCGAGCCTGGCCCTCGGCGAGCTGCTCCGGGCGGGGGACGACGTCCCGGTCGACGGGCTCGCCGCCGAGGCCGACACCGCCGACGACATCGCGGCGATGGCCGACGTCGACCGGCACGCCTACGGGGCGCAGTTCGCCGAGGTGCGGGTCGACCTCGACTCCGGCGAGGTCGTGCTGTCGCGCATGCTCGGGGTCTTCGCCGCGGGCCGGATCCTCAACTCGCGCACCGCCCGCTCGCAGTTCATCGGCGGCATGACGATGGGCGCGTCGATGGCGCTGCACGAGCACGGGGTCATGGACGCGCGTCGCGGCGACTACGTCAACCACGACCTGGCGACCTATCACGTGGCAGCCGCCGCGGACATCCCGGACATCCACGTCGAGTGGCTCGACGAGCACGACGACCAGCTCAACCCGGTCGGCGGCAAGGGCATCGGCGAGATCGGCAACGTCGGCGCGGCCGCGGCGATCGCGAACGCCGTGTGGCACGCGACGGGCGTCCGGGTGCGCGACCTGCCGATCCAGCCCGACGCGCTGGTCGGCCGGCTGCCGTTCCGCTGACGGTCAGGAGGACGCGGCGGGCACCCGACGCGGGCGGCAGACCAGCACGACCACCGCACCCACGGCCGACACGGCGGCGGTGACGATCGCCGCGACGTTCCAGCCGTGGACCAGGTCCTCGGTGACCGAGCCGGGCCCGGGCCGCGCGGCGATCACGGCGACGATCGTCACACCGATCGCCGATCCGACGTAGCGGGCCGTGTTGTTGGCGCCGCTGCCCATGCCGCCGCGGCCGGCCGGGACGCTGGCCACCGCCTCGCGGCCGAGCGCGGCGTTGACGATCCCGGTGGCCAGGCCGGACACGAGCAGGCCCGGCAGGAACCGCACCCACGTCGACCCGGACTCGATGCCGCTGAGCGACACCTGGCCGGCCGCCACGACCAGCAGGCCGACGCCGAGCTGGACCCGTCCCGGGAAGCGCGCGGGGATGTGGCGGGCCAGCAGGGCCGTGGCCACGCTGCTGGCCGACCACGTCAGCAGCAGGATCGCGGCACCGAGCGGCGTCACCTGCAGGGCCGCCCCGAGGAAGCCGGACATGTACGACATCAACGCGATGATCCCGCCGCCGGCCACGAACGCCGCGGTCGTCGCCGCGAGGAACGGCGGATGACGCAGCAGCGTCAGGTCGAGCATCGCGGAGTCGTTGCGTGACTCGGCCAGGACGAAGACGGCCAGCAGCACGACCGCGCCGACGGCCAGCACGATCACGAGCGGCCTGCCCCACCCCGCACGGCCCTCGACGAGCGCGGCCAGGAAGCAGCTGACGGACGCCGCGAGCAGGAGGGCGCCGCCGAGGTCGAGCCCGCGCGGTGCGTGCGTCCGTGACTCGTCGACCAGGCGGTGCGCGAGCACGCCGACGACGACCGACGCGACCGCGAGGACGACGTAGACGTCGCGCCAGCTGGCGAGGCGGTCGAGTGACGCGGACAGCACGGGTCCCACCGCGATGCCCGCACCGACGCTCGCCCCCCACACGCCGCTCGCGCGGGCGCGCTCCGGCCCCATCGGGAACGTGTGGGCGATGATGCCCAGGCTCGACGCGATGACGGCGGCGGCACCGACGCCCTGCAGCACCCGGGCCAGCACGAACACCAGCACGTGCGGCGCGACGGCGCACACGACCGAGCCGATCGCGATGACGGCCATGCCCAGCACGAAGGTGCGCCGGCGGCCCAGGTCGTCGGCGATGGTGCCGGCGGACAGCAGGGCCGCACCGAGCCCGATGCTCATCGAGCTGAGGATCCAGGTGCGCCCGGCGACACCGGCGTCGAGCGCCGCACCGGTCGAGCCGAGCGTCGACAGGGGAGCGGTGAAGGCGACGAGCGACAGCAGGGTGCCCAGCCCGGCGACGACCAGGGCGGCGCGGGCGGAGCGGGGGACGGACAGGGCGGGCTCGGACATCGATGGCCTCTCGGAGGGACGTGGGCATGCCGACCGTAGCAGATCAGTCTGGTGAACAGACCATTCTGATATCGTCATCTCATGGCACTCGGAGTGGACTACGCCCGTCAGGACTGCTCGCTGGCCCGCACCCTGGAGATCGTCGGCGAGCGCTGGACGATGCTGATCCTGCGCGACTGCTTCTTCGGGGTGCGCCGCTTCACGGACCTGCACCAGCACCTCGACGTCTCGCGGGCCGTCCTGACGGACCGGCTCGCGGGACTGGTCGAGGCGGGCCTGCTGGTGCGCGTCCCGCACGGTCGTCGCGACGAGTACGAGCTCACCGACAAGGGGCTCGACCTGTGGCCGGCCCTGCAGGCGCTGACGCACTGGGGCGAGGTGCACGAGGCGCCCCGGGGGCCGCGCCGCATCTTCTCCCACGCGACGTGCGGAGCGGACCTGGACGGGGCCGGTGGCTGCCCGTCCTGCCGCCTGGTGCCGTCACCGCGCGACATCGAGATGCGGCCCGGTCCCGGCGTCACGCCCGCTCCGCGACCCAATGCCGTGTCGGTGGCCCTGCGCTCGCGGCGCCGGATGGTGCAGCCGTTGCGGGGTTGAGCCGACCCAGCCCGGGTACGCGTGCGCTGAAGTCGTCATTGAGACCACAGCGGCGACCTCGTGGAAAGCGAGCAGGGGCTGCGCGGCTAGGGCGCGGACCCCTGCTCGTGAGGACCGAGGTCGTCGTCCTCGTCGGGCGCCGGCTCGGGCACGGGCGCGCCGGGGTCGGCGCTGGGGGTGTCGGCGGGCGGCGTGGAGACCGGGTCGTCGGGGATCGTGGTCATGTCAGGCCCGCGGGCGCCGGGACACGGACGATGTCGCACCACGCGCGGGCGGCCAGATCCGAGCGGCCTCCGCCGCGGGCGAGCCGCGGCGCCACACGACGCCCAGCACCGCCACGATGGATCGAAGATTCATGCGCTGGCCTTACCCGCCGGGGCCCACGACCAAACCTGTCGGCCGTGTGGGTCACGCCTCGTAGGACGCGCGCGTGCGCCGCAGGACGTCGTCGACCACGGCGACCAGGTCGAGCCCGGCTCCCGCCACGGTGCGCTGGCGCTCCGCTCCCGTGCCGTCCCGCAGCAGCCGATGGACGCCCTCCTCCACGAGGTCGCGGTCCCCGTTCGCGGACAGGGCGGGACCGATCGTCCGCAGCAGGGTGCTCATCGCGTCCGCCGCGGTCACCGGCACACCGGTGACCGGATCGACCAAGATGCCGCCCAGGCCGTCGTGCCGTGCCCTCCAGCGCGCGGCCCGCACCAGGTCGACCCGCCACGGCGGGGCAGCACGTCCTGCTCGCCAGTCGTCCGCGCACGCGTCCACGAGACCCCGCACGACGGCTGCGACGACCGCGGTGTCGCGCAGGTCGGTGCAGACGTCGGCGACCCGGACCTCGACGGTCGGAAAGCTGCGTGACGGCCGGGCGTCCAGGTAGATCATGCCCTCGTCGATCGCTGCTCCCGACGCGATGATCGCGGCGACCGCCGCGCGGTAGCCGGCGGCGTCGCCGAAGGGCTCGACCGCACCCGCCGAGGGCCACGCCTCCCACACCTGGGCGCGCCAGCTCGCGAATCCCGTGTCGACCCCGAGGTCGAACGGCGAGCCGCTGGACAGGGCGAGCACGAGCGGCAGCCACAGCCGGAGCCGGTCGACCACCGCGACGGCCTCCTCGTCGTCGACGACGTCGACGTGCACGTGGGTGCCGCACGCCAGCGCGGCGCGGCCGACCTCGCCGTACCGGGACAGCATCCGCTCGTACCGCGCCTTGGGCGTGACCTCACCGGCGTCGTCGGCCAGGACGGGGGTCGGCATGACGGCGAGGGCCGCGCCGGCCGAGGCGGCGGCCGCGGCCGCGACCCGACGGGCGTCGCGCAGGTCGCCGACCAGCTCGGCCACGTCGCGGCGAGGTTCTGACTGGGTCTCGAGCTGCTGCAGGAACAGCTCCTGCTCGACGCCGTCGGAGACCGCGCGGTCCGAGGCCGCGACGAGCCGTCGCGTCCGGGGGTCGACGAGGAACATCTCCTCCTCGACACCGACCTGTCGTGTGGCCACCGCTCCATGCTGCCGCATGGTTGCCGGTGTCGCGCGGGGGTACCCGGTCGTCATGCGGTCCTCCTCCAGCTCCACCACGTCCCTGTGGCTCGATCGTCCCGAGCCCGTCCCCGACGAGCCGTTGCCGCTCGGGGTGGACCTCGACGACGTCGTCGTGGGCGCCGGCATCACGGGTCTCACGACCGCGCTCCTGCTGGCGCGGTCCGGACGACGGGTGGCGGTCCTGGAGGCCGGTGTCGTCGGCTCGCTCGCCACGGGCAACAGCACCGCGAAGGTCTCGCTCCTGCAGGGCACCAAGCTGTCGCGGATGCTCGGGTACCAGTCCGAGCGGGTCGTGAGCGCCTACGTCGACGGCAATCTCGAGGGGCAGCAGTGGCTCCTGCGGTTCTGCACCGACCACGGCGTCCCGTTCCAGGTCAGGGATGCCGTGACGTATGCGTCGGCGCCCGAGCAGCGCACCGCGCTCGACGAGGAGCTGCGCGCCAGCCGCGCGGTGGGCCTGGACACCCACGCCGTGCGTGACCTGGACGTGCCCTTCCCGCAGTTCGGCGGCGTCGTGCTGCCTGAGCAGGCGCAGCTCGACCCGATGGACCTGCTCACCGCGCTGGTCGGGCAGATCAGGTCGCACGGCGGGACGGTGCACCAGGGCCGACGGGTCGTGGGCGTCTCGCTTCGCGGTCGGCGCACCGTCGCGCTCGAGGACGGCACGACCGTCGAGGCCGATCGGGTCGTCCTGGCGACGGGGTCGCCGATCCTGGACCGGGGCCTGTACTTCGCGAAGCTGGAGCCGCTGCGCTCGTACGCGGTGGCCTTCGACGTGCCGGCGACCCAGGTGCCGGACGGGATGTTCCTGTCGGCCGGCTCGCCGAGCCGATCGGTCCGCGACGCACCGACGACCGCTGTCGGCGGCCGGCGTCTGCTGGTCGGCGGCAACGGGCACGGAGTGGGTCGGACGTCGTCGGAGCGCGCGCAGGTCGACGACCTCCGCGCGTGGACCGCCGAGCACTTCCCGGGCGCCGTGGAGACGCACGCCTGGTCCGCCCAGGACTACCGCTCGCACGACTCGTTCCCCTACGTCGGCGCGCTGCCACGAGGCGGCGGCCGCCTGTTCGTCGCCACCGGCTTCGACAAGTGGGGCATGGCCTCGGGCGTCATGGCGGCCCGCAGCATCGCGGCCCAGATCCTCGGCGATCAGCCGTCGTGGCAGAAGGTCATGAGCCGTCGCGTGACCCGGCCCGCCGGGATCGTCCACGCCGCGCGGATGAACGCGTCCGTGGGCCTGGCGGCCGTGGGATCCGCGCTGGCCGCCGAGCGGCGTGCCGCCCCCCAGCACCCGCCGGAGGGTCAGGGCGCCGTCGGACGCCGTGGCGTCGTCCCGGTCGGCGTGTCCACGACGGACGGCGTGACGTGTGCGGTGCGGGCCGTCTGCACGCACCTCGGCGGCGTCCTGAGCTGGAACGACAACGAGCGGTCGTGGGACTGCCCGCTGCACGGATCGCGCTTCACGGCGGACGGCGCCGTCATCGAGGGGCCCGCCGTCCGCGACCTCGGCCCCGCCACCACCCAGGAGGAGTGACATGACCCAGATCCCCGAACCGCCGCGGCACGACGTCGAGCCGGCCGACCCGATCCATCGTCAGGAGCCGGACCTCGATCCGGGTCTGGCTCCCGATCCCGAGCATGAGGTCTCCCAGGACCCGGCCGAGGAGCCCGGACCGGACTGGGAGTGAGCGCCTGGGAGTGAGCGGGGTCCCGCTCGCACCAGCGCGTCGACCCGTCGTGCGACCGACGGAGGCTAGGAGTTGTCGGTGTCGGTGGCCGGGCCCTCGGTGGCCGCGCCGCCCTCGGACGACCAGTCGGTCGAGTCGCCGTCGTCCAGGGCGGGGTCGCTCTGGGTGTCGGGCTCGGCGCCGGGAGCGGTCTCGTCGGTGTCGACGTCGGTCT
>Ga0247730_1000429_pt1 | contig 31822 bp, 51 predicted proteins | sample UWRJL073202C2_FD_180959 | JGI IMG/M metagenome (GOLD analysis project Ga0247730, IMG submission 180959) | Plant litter microbial communities from Arlington Agricultural Research Station in Wisconsin, United States - UWRJ-L073-202C-2 | ecosystem: Environmental > Terrestrial > Plant litter >... | reverse complement strand
CACTGGCAGCAGTGGACCCTGCAGACGCCGGCCCTGGAGGCCGTCGCCGCCGCGATCGGTGTCGCGGCGGCCGACCACCTGCTCTGAGGTGCGCCCGGCAGGACTCGAACCTGCGACCTAGAGATTACAAGGGCGAAGGTTGCGTCGTCGCGCTGCACCGCGCGGCCACCCCTGTGGTCGACGACAAAGAGGTCGCGGCGTGACCGTAGACGGCCGATTCGAGGATGATTACGTTCCTACGGCATGACGCTTCTCTTCCCCGATGCGTCGGTGTCAGGGCACCCTGACCTCGACCCGCTCCTCGCTTCGTGGCGCCGCTGGATGCGCGCCCAGTCGTGGTCCCACCGAACAATCGACGACCGCGTAGACCTGATCCAACGCGTGTCCCGCCAGATCGGCAGACCGCCTGAGAACCTCGACGTCGACGACGTGCTCGAGTTCCTGTCCGGGTCGTTCCTCGCGTCGACACGCCAGACGTACCACGTCAACCTCGACTCCTGGTTCCGGTGGCTGCAACGCCACGGCGGCAGGCCGGACAACCCCATGTCCGACCTCGCGATCCCCAAGGCGAAGCGCCGGCCGCCGCGACCCGTGTCGACGTCCCACCTCGTGCACCTCCTCGACACCCGCATGAAGCGCAAGACCCGCACGATGATCTTGCTGGCCGCCTACCAGGGCCTCCGCGTCTCCGAGATCGCGAAGTTCCGCGGCGATAAGGACATCGATCTGCGCTCCAAGGAGCTGCGGGTCATCGGCAAAGGCAACGTGGACGCGATTTTGCCGCTTCACCCGATCATCGAAGCGGAGGCCGCCCTCTACGGCCCGGGCTGGTGGTTTCCACAATGGAAGCCCAACCGCGACGGCGACGACGGCGGCCACATCCTCGGTCGCTCCGTCTCTACCGTTGTCGCCAACGCGATGCACCGGGCGGAGATCCCAGGATCGGCGCACGCCTTGCGGCACTGGTACGCGACCGAGCTCCTTCGCGCCGGCGTGGACTCCCGCGTCGTGATGGACCTGATGCGTCACGCCTCGCTGGCCACGACGCAGCGGTACCTGCATGTGGACGACACCCAGCGCCGCGCCGGCCTGCTGTTGCTCCCGGACGCGACCCGAGACGTCGTCGTCGAGATGCCCGCCGCCATCGACCCGGTCACGGGGATGAAGAAGTGGCACGGCCTGGACGGGCTGGCGGCCTAGACAACAGTGGCCCAGCTCCCCCTGAGATGGAGCTGGGCCACTGCAGAACGGGGTCAGTAGTTCTCGGGCTCCGGAGGGGTCTTCGCCACGTCGGCGATGCCCGCCTCGACCTTGACGACCTGCTGCTCGGGGGTCTTGGTCGGGTCGACGTAGACGGGCTGCCGGATGTAGCCCAGCAGGACGCCCGCGTTCGGGAACTTGGTCTCCAGCCATCGTGCGGCCGCGTAGTACAACGCGATCGTGACGGCGGAGATGGCGCTCTCGAGGAGCTTGCTGGTGTCGTCGTCGATGACGACACCGATGATGAGCAACTGGCTCACGAGCCAGCCGACGATGATTGGGACCCATGTCCGGATCACCGATACGAGGTACTGAGACATTGCTTCTCCTTGGTGGGGTGGTGAAAATCAGGCCGTCGGCGAGAGGATGTCCGCACCGACGAGGTTGTGGTCGCTGGAGTCCGAGCAGTCCGGGCTGAACGTCTTGGCCGCGTTGATGCTCTGCCCGGCGCCGAGCCAGTCCATCGAGTGGTTGACCGACACCCGGCGCCGCTTTTTCGACCAGCGGTTCATGGTGTTGAACCGGATGAGCTGCTGCTTGCTGCCGATCTGCAGGTTCGACAGGCGCGAGCTCTCGAGGATCTTCTGGACGCCGCCCTCGTCGTTGCAGTCGAGATAGAGGTAGCAGTCGTCCCACGACATGCCGAGCTCGGTCTTGATGTCCTCGATGTGCGCGAGCAGCGATCGAGCCTGCTGGCGGCGGATCGAGTCAGGCCCCTCGTTCTCGAGATGGGCGCAGAAGATCAGCACGAGACGCTGCTGGCCGCCTCGGTGACGGAGCTGCGCCCAAGTCATCTCCTTGTCGTCGGAGCGGTACTCGCCCTCGAGGACGCGCTGCCCGCCTCGGAGCTGGCTGAACGCCTTGGGGTTGAAGAAGATGTAGCGCCACCGGGCCCCGCCGACAGCCAGCGTCATCGGCCACCCGGCGTTCCGCATGGCCGTGCGGAACCACTTCACGTGCGACAGCGACCCCATCTCGATGCCGCAGAACACGTCCGGGTGCAGGGCGGCGAGCCGGCGGACCGTCCGGCCGCGGCGCACTGTCCACCGAGGCCACGGGCCCAGCAGCGTGGGGCTCTTGATGTTCCAGCCGATGATCCTGAACCACGCCTGCGGCGCCATCAGCGGACCGCCACGAGCTTCGAGCGGTCGTAGAACGTCCCGGACGCGGTGACGACGAACTGGTGCCCGTTCTTGTCGGCCACGGTGAGGACGTGGTTGCTGACGACGAAGCCGGGGTCGCGCACCTTGAGCTTGAGGTCGGCGTCCTTCTTGGCTTGCGAGTAGCCGCCCGTCCGCGTCCGCACCTTGAACACGTCGGTTGGCTTGTAGACGTGGATGACCTCGGGGTCGCGCGGTCGGGCGCCGTAGTCGGGACCCGCCATCCCAGCACGGCCCAGACCGTTGCGGTCCTTCACGTAGGCGACGTCCTGCTCGAGCGCGAGCTGGGCGAGGCCCGGGTCGCCGTGCTTGAGGAAGTGGAAGTGCCAGGGCCAGTTCCCCTGGGAGGGGTCGCGCACCCAGCCCGGCCAGCCGAGCCGGGGCAGCCAGACGCGGAACTGGTTGAGGTCGGCCTTCTCGTGGCCCTTGCGGCCGTAGAGGTCGGCGCAGTTGCGCTTGTCGTGGGTGCCCTTCGACTCCCGGTTCTTGGTGTTGTACGGCGGCTGGCCGATGTAGATCGGCAGGTCGGTGATCGCGTGGACAGCGTCGAGCACCTGCTCGAGGCCGAGCGAGATGTCGGCGGGCTGCCAGTCCGCAGGGAACGGGCTGCGGATCCGCGTGAACTGGTTGGTCATGACGCCAAGATGCGACGCCAGCGTGCGTCCGGGTGGGACGGCAGGATTCTAGGTACGGGCCGGCAGACGCCACCGCCACGGCGTCCACAGGGCCACCAGGTACGCCAGCAGCGCGAACGTCATCCAGGCGACGTAGGACGGCGCGACGTACCCCCGCGAGTACGCGATGCCCGAGGCCACCACCAGCACGACGTAGGGCAGCACGGAGGTGGCTGAGCGGAGCCGGTCGTCGAGATCGCGGCGCGGGTGGTTGTAGAGGTGCCGCCAGCCGAGGGTCACGATGACCAGTAGGCCGAGGACGAGGTTTGGCAGCCGGAACGTGCCGGCGTGCTCGGTCAGGAATTCGATCATCCGAACAGCCCTTCTGGCATCGCCGGGGCTGGTGGCTCAGCACCCCCCGCGATCCACGTGTGGAGGTTGTTGACGTGGTTCCAGAGAGCCACATTCGCCCGCTGGACCTTCGCGAGGTCATCGCGCAGGCCCGTGAGCTGCTGGGAGTGTTCAGCGTCCCTGCGGGCCAGCTCGTCAGCGTGCCGCTTGCGCTCGGACTCCTTCTCCTCCTGCAGTTGGTCGATCAAGAGGTGCTCCCCGCTCCGCTCGTTGTTCTCGGCGATCTGCTTGACCTCGAACCACTTGAGCTTGCGTCCGAGCACCCCGCCGCCGGCGCCAACACCGAGGACTGTGACGACGAGAGCGACCCACGCGAAGACGGACCCGCCGAGCAGAGGGCCAGACGGGTCGGTGGTGGTCGTGGCGGTCAGGAACGTCACCATCGGATGACCCTCCCGGTTGCGATCATCCCCACCCGGTAGATCTGTCCGAAGACGCCCGCAGCGAGCACGCCAGCCACTCCGAGCGAGACGGCGGTGACGTCGGGCTGGATGACAGCCGCGATGGTCCACAGGAGGAATCCGCCGCCAACCGCGAGACAGCCCCAGAGTTCGGCGAGGGTCTTTCCCAACACGAGGCCGATGAACGACACGAGCGAGCCGCCGAACAGCAGCAGCGCCCAGGCGATCGAGGTGACGCCGTAGAAGCCGGCCTCGCTGATGCTGGGAGGGGTGACGACGAAGACGTAGATGCTGCCCGTCCACAGGAGGCAGAGATCGCGCGCGTAGCAGCCCATCCGTGCTGCTCGCTCGACCCACACGATGTGACGGCGCACGACGACCTCGGGGATCTCGGAGTCCATCACAGCACCCGGATGAGGTACTCGGCGACGTAGTACGGCGGCATGTTGTTGTGAGGCTGTCCGCCCCCCTCGGCGTTGATGCTGAGGCCGTGCCCGTGACCGGATCCGTTGATCCCTCGAACGCCTGCTGTGGCGCCGTCGCCGCGCGCGACGGCGCCGGACGGGGCGGAGTTGTCGCTCGCTAGGTTGCGGCTCATCAACGCGTTGATCCCGCCGTCAGCGACGCCGCCGCCATGTGAGTGGTTCGGCATCGTCGCCGTGCTGAGCGTGACGGTCTTCTCGCCGCCGAAGTCTCCGACCGTGTCGAAGGCCGGGTCGTTCGGGTCGACGGCCACGATCGTGCGACCAACGATGCCAGGGAGGTTGAACGTCGTCGACCCGTTGCCCGCCCCGAAGGTCGTCCCCCACAGAGCGAAGAGAGCCGCGTAGGTGATGCGGGAGATCGCCTGCCCCCGCGGCTTCATGTAGTTGTCCGGGATGGACGGGGTGAACCAGAGAATCCCCCCACCGATCGGGACCTGCGTCGGCAGCGCAGCGAGTGGGACCTTCCCGACCAGCTTCGACGCGTCGACGCCGATCGGGACCCAGCCCGTGCCGGTGTTCCGATAGAGCTGCTCCACATCGGTGGCGTAGTAGTAGAAGCCGCGGACCGCTTCGGCTGGCCGCGCGCTGATCGGCCCTTGGTCGTCGATCGCGATGACGTCGTCGAGGGTCTCGTTCTGGGCGTTGAAGCCTTCGCGCCCGATCCACTCGTCAGTTGACGTCGACCATCGCTTGAGTCCGAGGCGCGCGGTGAGGGAGACAACCATAAGAGAACGATCACCCGGTGACGTCGGGCAGGGTGGGACGTAGCCGGTGTAGGACCGTCACCACGCTTCGTTGTCGATCTCGGCCCAGCTCGCGCCGTCTGCCTTCACGCCGTCCCACTCGCCGGGCAGGCCATCGATCGCGGCCCACGACACGCTAACCGTGCCGACGACGAGTCCGAAGCCGGCCGGTTTCAGACCGGCTGCAGTGACTGCGTCGCTGATCTCGGTCAGGTCGGCAGGAGACTCGGAGTCACGAACAAAGATCCCGATGACCCACGGGCTACCGGCAGGCGTGCCTTCATGCGGTCGCACCGACACCCACCGGTCGCCGCTCAAGAGCGGCTTGACAGCCAGTTCAATGGATGCCGGATTGCCGGCGTATCGCAGGGCGTCAAGAGATGACATCCGCGCACGCAACTGGGCGACGGTCGCAGGCGCGTTGGTCGTCAGGCCGACCATCTGCCCGAGCCACGGCACCAGCACATCGGGGGTCGTAGCGGGTGACGTCAGCGTGCCGGCCTCGGCCTGTTGGGCGAGCTGCTCGACCTGGTCGGCCTGATCGCCCAGCAGGGACAGGAACCGGAGTAGCTGCTGCTCGCCCCGGTCGAGATCCCTGTAGGCCGCGGGGAGCGAGGCGTACCACTCACGCGTGAAAGCGGTCGTCCACGCGGCGTCGAATGACGGATCGGGCAGCATCAGACCGCTACCGTCACGGTGATCGCGCCGGGCTCGGGCAGGACGATGATCCCGCTCAGTACGGCGTCCCCGGCCGGCGCGGTGAGCGTCGCGACGCGCTCGACGCCGGTCACCTGATCCATCAGGGAGATGAGCTCGTTGTGGTAGACGGTCGTGGTGCCGCGACCGATCCAGTTCCTCGGCGCCAGGTAGGCCGTCAGGGCCGCGGTCACAGCAGTGTCGACGGCGGTCGGGTCGGCGTTGGCCTTCGCGATGACTGTGGCCGTGACGTCGACGGGCTGGTACGTGGGCGCGACGATGTGCACGTCGAGCCCGGCGTGGGTCTTCGCGGACAGAACGGCCTCGAGTGTGGCCATCTCGGGGTCGGTGATCGCGCCTCCGTCTTCATCGACGACAGCGACGGTCACGTGACCGAGGTGATCGCCGGGCACGCCGCCGGCGGTCGGGTCGTAGAGGTCGTAGACGGTCGCGTAGCTGACGGACGGATCCTCAAGAGCCGCGGCCCGAAACTGGGCCGGCAGCACGAGCGTGGACGTGAGGCGCGACAGCATCGCGGCGCCGCGGTTGTAGAAGTCGCTGTCGCCCTCGGGCTCCCGCCCACCGGTCACGATGCCGACGGTGATCGCCGACTCGACGTAGGGCACAGCATCGAGGATCTGCAGCACCGTGCCGGCGGGCAAGCCGTTGGCGCCGATGCCATTCTCGACTCCCTGGATGGGCACGTCGGCGGTCGTGGCGCCCGGGTCGACTGCCACCGACACGGTCGTGGTGAAGTCGATCTCCTCGGCCGTGTCGCTGATGGTCGCGCGCAGCTCGGTGCCGAGCGGGATCGTGAAGCCGAGGGAGTCGGCCAGTGTGAAGCGGGCCGTTCCGGTCGATGGCTCGCCGGGGTCGCGGGCCAGGCCGTAGAGCAGCAAGAGCCCCTCGAGCGTCTGCTCGGGCAGGCGGTTGATCGCGAACACAAGTTCGGCGACGAGCAGCGCCAGCGACTCCGTGAGCACCACCTCGGTGTTGCCTTCGCGTGGAGTCCACTCCGGCAGCTTCGTCTGGGCGTGCGTCAGTGCCCGGTCGACGAGGACCTGCTCGTCAGCGTCGTACAGGGTCGGGTTGGTGAACTCGTCCGGGATGTTGATCTGCTCAGGCACTGGGAGCTCCCTCGGTGTCGACGAACGCGATGGTCACGGCCGCGGTGGTCTCGGTGCGAGGCTCGTAGCTGAGCGCCGACACGGTCACACCCTGCGGCCCGAACGCCGCGAGGCCGGCCTGGATCTCGCCGACATCGAGGCCTCGGAACGCTGGGTCGGTGACGCCGAAACCGGGGCACATGGGGCGCTCGCCTCGGACGGTCTGCGCGATGACGGCGATCGCCTGGGCGTTGGCTGCGGACGACCCGTCGGTGACCGTCTTGACGGTGCCGTTGGCCCGGATCGTGAAGGGGTGAGCGATCAGTTCGGTGGACACGCGCCCAGCATGACCGAGCATTCTCGGAGTCGGTGGGACGAGCCGGTCACAGGATCGGTCATGGGTTGGAGTCAGATACGGGCCCGAGGACGATCACGTCGTCGGGGGACCCCTCGACGAACGCTGCCGCGACGCGGTCGCCGGCGGACAGGCTCACGGTGCCGACGACGAGGCACGGACCGTACTCGCCTTCACCAGCCTGCCGGCCGACCTGCACGTACACGCTGCCGCCGGATGCGATGCGGGTGACGGTGCCGAGCCACACCCCGGTGCCGTCCGGCGCCGACGAGCTGGGGCTGAACAGTGACGTCATCTCATCTCCCGTACTTGAGGCCGGGCACGAGCGCCGCGGCGGTCCATGACACAGCACCGGCCGGAACGATCGTGTAGGCCCGCCCTGATGCCATGACGACGCGGCCCCCGCCGATCGCGATCCCGACCGCGCCGGTGGTGAACAGGAGCGCGCCGCGAGTCGTGACGCCGTCGCCGACGCTGATCGTGGTCTTCCTAGATCGGCAGAAGGCCAGCATTTGCGCGGGATCGCCGACGAGACTTACCCCGGCCCGTCCGGCGCACCAGTTGACCATCTCGGCCCCTGTGAATGGCTGGACCGCTGAGCCCCCGACCGCAGTGCCGGTTGAGCCGACCGCGTAGGTCATCGCGGCATCCGTGAACGTCGTCGACGGTGGCGCACCGAGAGTCAGAGCCGCGGTCCCGGACGTGGCCTTCCCTTCCGATCGCAGCAGCGCGTCGCCGCTGGATCCCTTGAGCGACGTCGGGATAGCGGCCGTCACCGAGACCGGCTCGTTCGCGTCGCCGGGGATCTGCACGTCGTTGACGAGGTACCTGCCCGAGAAGCCAGGCGCACCCGCGAAATCAATGACCTGACCGGGACGCCACGTCTCGGCACCGTCGCCCAGGAACAGGGCCGTCATCTCGGCTTGCCCGCGAGGTGAGTCCTCAGCACGTCGCAGGGACGGCTGACGCAGCAGGGTGCCTCCGGCCGACACCGTGCCGCGCCGGTTGAATCGGTCCCACTGCATCGTCCGCTTCGGACCGTTCCTAGCCAGCCACTTGGGAGACCCGAAGTAGATCGTGTCGCCGGTCGCGAACGTCAGGAAGTTCAGCTCGCCGGCGTACCGCTCGATAAGCCCCTGCGAGGACTCCTTCTTGCCCCGCGTGATGCGTCGACGCTTCCCCGATGACTGCGCGACAACCTTCATCCCCACGCCGCGGCCGAGTGTGCGGACCACTGAGGCTGGGGACGTGTTCTTCCACAGCTTCCATCCGCGCTGATTCTTGAGCCGCACCCACGCCTCGGATCGCGCGGTGAGCGCGACGACGTTCCCCGTCCCTGGGTCGTTTGCATCGACGGATCGGATCTGCAGCTCGAGGTCGGCGTAGTCCAACGACGCACCGCGTGTCAGCAGGCCGCCGGCCATCAGGGTCATCTGCGGGTCGTCGACCGTCAGGTTCATCGTCACGGGTGACGTCGTCGACAGGCTGATCGACGCCAACGTGGTGGCCTCGCGGATGTTCGCGTGCAGCTTCGAGCCCCTGACGCGGACGTCGGCGAGCCGAGAGTCGGGCGTGTACTTGCTGGCCACCCGTCTACCTCGGCGGGATCTTGAGGGTCTTGCCGACCTTGAGCGCGCTGGTCGACTTCGGGTTCTTGATCCCGTTGGCCTTCGCGATCTCCGCCCACCGGTTGCCGCGGCCGAGGTACTTGGTGGCGAGCTTGTAGAGGGTGTCGCCAGACTTGACGGTGACGGACTTCCACCCGGCCGGGCCACCACCGCCACTGGTCGAGGTCGAGCCGGGGGTGATGGTGAGGTCGTTCGCCTGCGTCAGGGTGATGTCGACGGTGCATCGGGAGACGTCGTTGGTGCCCTGGACGCGGGAGATGACGGTGATCGGCATGCCGGTGATGTTCCACCAACCCTGCTCAAGGCGACCCCACACGAGCTGGAGTCGCTCTCCGGACGCGGCGAGCGCACGTAGCGCGGCGAGGGTGTCCTCGCAGGACGTCTCGGCGTTGTCGTCGCCGACCTGAGGGCTGATCGAGATCGTCCTGAGCGCGGGCGACGTCTTGCGGGATAGCGGCAGAAGGTTGGGACGGTCGACCGTCGCGAACGTCGGGGCGTCGCCGTCGGCTGTCGACTCCGGTGGGGTGCGGTGGAACTCGATCCGGGCGCCGGTCTCGGACAGCAGGTACGCGCGGCGATGCGCTGGCAGCATGGGGGCCAGGGGCATCTCGAGCAGCATCGTGGTCATGCGGTGGTCTCCTCGGCTTCACGGATGATGGCGTCGATCGCTTTCTGCACCGCGGCTGCAACCTCATCTGGGGATAGCCCGGATCCGTGGATGTGGATCCCGCCGACGTCGATCGAGATCCCGCCCCGGGACGAGCCCGCCATGCTCCCGCCGTGCGGGGTCGCGGTGTCGCCCATGACGGCGTGCACGTGCTTGCGGGACCCCTCGCCGTGGATGCGGGCGTACCCGCCGCCGGCGCGGACCTCGCGGGCGTAGGCGGGAAGGTTGCGGCCGGTGACGTCGACGGCGCGGCCCGCCTGGTGGTCGCCGGAGCCACGGCCAGCACCCCCGCCGCCGGTCAGGGCGTTCGTGACTCGGTAACCACCTCCGAGCCTGCCAGAAATGCCGTTGTGAGCGGCGAGCGTCCGCCCGAGACGTGATCCTCCCGAGCCGCCCCAACCGTGGCGTGTGGCGGTGTCACCGGAGGCAGTCGTTCCGGTGCGTCCAGCCGACCCAGTGCCGCCGACTGCTGCACCCCGTGCACGCGCCCGGTCGATCGCCCGGTTCAGCTTGTCGACCGCAGCCACCCCGGCATCGGTGTTGATGTCGAACCTGGTCTTCACGGTCGCCGGGGTCTTGCCCATCGCCTGGTTGACCAGATCGATCTGCTCGCGCTCCTTGCGGATCGCCTCCGTCGTCGTCCCCAGCGCGGCGTTGAACTTGGTCAGCTCGGGCAGCACCATGTCCTTCGCAGTCGCGCCCATCATGTCGTCGCCGCGCGCCTTGGCCTGATCGAACATGTTCTGCCGGTAGCCCTCCTGCGCGTAGGAGACTTCCTTCTTGGCCTGCACGTTGCCGAGCGCCGCGTCGACCGTGACGGACGGGTCGATGCCCATGTTCATGCCGGTCTTGAGCACGCCGCTCTTGGCGAGCTCGTTCGCGGTCTGAGCCTTGGTGAGCTCGGTGAACGCGCCGGTCTGGTGGTCGAGGGTCTCGGCGACTCGCTGACCCGCCTGGTTGAGCTTGTCCTGTTCCTCCGCGGCTGCCTTGCTGTGCCCAGCGAACACGGAGAAGGCGCCACCGAGCCCGCCTAGCGCCGCACCGATCGGACCTGCCACAGCAAAGCCGGTCGCGATCGACCCGCCGATCGTCATGAGGTCACCGAGCCCCTGATGGGTCTCGCCGACGTCGCCGGCGAACGTCATCAGCGCGCCACCAGCGAGCCCGGCCGTGGTGCGGAGAGCGACCATGCGCTTATCGACGCCCCTGAGCTGCTCGATGGCGTCGGCGCCACGCTGGCGGACGTCACCGAGCCGCTGGGACACGAGGTAGATCGCGGCAGCGAAGATCAGGGCCTTCTTGCCCGCGTCCGGGAGGTCGTTGAAGCCGTCGACGAGCGGGGTCAGCACCCGGGCCCCGGTCTCGATCAGGCCCACGACGGTGCCGAGGGTCTGGCCGACGACGGGCAGAGCGTCCTTCCCGAGCTCGAACAGCGAGCCGACCAGCGGCCCGACGGCGTCCCAGAACTCGACGACACCGTCCTTGCCCTCCTTGGCCCACTGCTGCAGTTGGCCGGACGCGTACAGCTCCTGCCCCTTGCGCACCAGGTCGGCGATCCCGTCGGACAACGGACCGATGCCCTTCCCGACCAGGTCGGAGGCGCCGAGCGTGAGGTCCGTCAGGACGGGGATCGCGGGCTGCAGCGCGTTGGCCATCCCCATCCCGAACGTGTCCTTAAGAGTCGACCATGTCCCCTCGAGGCTCGCGGACTGCTTCTCCATCAGCCCGTTGAACCGCTCGAGCCCCTTGCCGGTCTCGAGCCCCTTCATGATCGCGTCGAGCCCCTCAGCGCCGAGGGTGCCGGCGGCGGCCATACCGGCAATTTCCTTCTTCGTCTTGCCCATCGAGGCTGACAGGAGGTCGTAGACGGGGATGCCGGCGTCGCGGAGCTGGTTGAGGTCCTCAGCGTTGACCTTCTGGGCGGCGTTCATCTGCTGCAGGGCGATGGTGGCGCGCTGGATACCTTCCGCGCCGGTGCCCATGCCGGACGTCACGTCTCCGAGGGTCGTCATGATGGGGATGACCTTGTTCGCGTCGATCCCGGCCGAGATCAGGGACGACGCCGCGGTCTGCAGCCCCGGGAAGTCGAACGGGGTCTTGGCTGCGAACGCAGCTAGGTCCTTGAGGAACACGTCGGCCTTGCGGCCGCTGCCGAGCATCGTCTCGAACGCGATCCTCGACGTCTGCATCGACGCGGCTGTCTTGATGCCGAAGAGGGTCGCGGCGCCGCCGGCCGCGACCAGGGCGGTCGCGCCGTAGGTGGTGTACCGGGCGGTGGACATGGCCAGGTCGCGGGTCGCGGACATGCCGCCGCGGGCGAGCTTGTTGAGCCGGTTGTCCGCGTTCTGCGCCGCCCGGGCGGTGGCGCCCGTTCCACGGGTCAGGCTGTCCGCAGCGCGGGCCGTCGCGCCGTACCGGGTGGCGGTCTTGTCGAGCGTGCTGTTGGCGCTCTTGGAGGCGGCCTCGAGCTTCTTGGTGGCAGCGGTGACGTCGTCGATCTTGTCCTCGACGTGCTCGATGGGACGAGAGAGGTCGTCCTTCATGGACGCCTTGAGGACGAGCTCCTCCGCCACCGCTGTTCACCTCATTTCTTCGGTCGGTTCTTCTTCGCGTCTTCGATGAGCGAGTTATGCGCTGCCGCTCTGATCGCCCGCCGCAGGCTGTCCGGCTCGTCGAGCACGGCCACCGGGTCAAGCCCGAACGTCGATGCGACTCGGGCGGCGGACTTGACCCGGGGGTCCGCCTGCAGGCGTTCGGTCAGTCGGCCGGCGTAGGATCCTCCTCGGAGACCTCGTCACCCCAACCGGCAGCGGTGACGACGGCGTCCGAGATGGCCGTCATGTCGGAGTCGCGGCCGATCATGAGCTTGACCGCCTCGGCGGCCTTCGGCGTCCCGTAGAGGCTGCGGATCTCGTCGGAGCCGAAGGTCAGCGGGTCGCCGGCGTCGTCGACGAGGACCTTGCCGTCCTTGAGGATCTCGATGCACTTGTTCGCGATGACCAGGGACGCCAGGCGCGGCACGTCCATGCCGTTGGTCGCCCTGCGGTCCTTCGACACCTTGCGCCACTTCTCGAAGTGCTCCCACGGAATGTTGGTGTCGAACCGTAGCGAGTAGCCCTCCCGACGCTTGACCGGCAGGACGATCGAGGTGTCCTCGATGTTGGCCTTGAGGTCGGCGGCGATGAGCTCGAGGTCGGACTTCTCGGGGACGGGCGCGAGGTCCGGATCCGGGATGTTGCGGAGCTTCTCGAAGTCCGACGCCGCACGCTCGTTGAGCTGCGGGCCGGTGGAAGTTGCGGCCGGTCGGGTGAAGTCGTGGTCGGGGGTCGTGGTCATGGGGTCTCCTAGGTCGCCACGGGGTGTTCTGTCCCGCTCAGATTCGCGGCGCCCGGCCCCGCGTGGTGGGACGGTGACGTTCTGGGCATGCGAAGGCCCCGCGCCCCTGCTGCGGCGACAGTTGCTCAGACCGATCGCGCGGCACACAGGGGCACGGGGCCGTCTAGGAGAACCGCCGACACGTGGCGCGTGGCCACGGCGACAGGACTACCTGACCCTCAGGAGGAGAGGTCAGGCAGATCCGGGGGTGGCCCACTCGAGCTCGTAGGACGCGGCGTCTGACGATGACGCGTCCATCTCGGGCGGGGTCACGCGAACCAGCAGGCAGTCCGGGTACACCGTCGGCTTGCCGACCGGTGTGAAGTCCGCGTCGGCCGGCTGCCGGGTGATGGTCGTCGTGAACGACCCGACCTGCTTCTCGAGCCGGTCGATGATCGGCTGGTCCCGGGTGATCTTGTACGGGCGACCGCACACCAGGTTGGCCGTGACGGCGTTCCCGGCGACCTTGTCGGGGCGCTTCTTGCCGCCGTCGTAGGAGTCGCCGACGTCGGCGGTGACCTCACCACCCGACAGGGTCGCGAAGAACTCACCGATCCCGTCGATCGTGACGAGGAACTGACGCTGAGATGCTGGTCCGGCCATGATGCTGTTCTCCTGACTCAGAGGCTCGCGGTGAGCGATGCCTTGACGATGGTGATGACGAGGTCGGACCCGTTCGGGCTGTTGCGGACCCGGACCTCGGCGAGGATCTTGTTCGCCGACGCGGTCTCGTTGGTGTTGATCTCCGGGCCGACGTTGACCGAGTAGCCCGGGTCGAGACGCTGCCCGGTGATCGGGTCGATCCGCTCGAACAGGCCGCCTGCGGCGCGAATCGGGTCGAGGACACCGATCAGGGACGCGCCGACCTTCGACAGGAGCTGCCCGGACGAGTCGATCGTCTCGAACACGTACTGCTCGACCACGGCCGAGCACTCGATCGCGATGTAGTTGAGCAGGTCTCGGGCCGAGAGCAGCGGGTAGTTCAGCGCGTCGGTCGACAGCGACCGCCACCCGTAGAGGCGGGTGGTCCCGGCGACGGTGCGGATCGCGGAGACCCGGTTGCCGTCGAGCTCGTCCCCCTCGGCCCTCGTCAGCGGGGCCACGGGACCGAGGACGAAACGGGCGATGCCGGCCTCTCCGGCAGGCACCTTCCACGGGCCGGAGTCCCGGACCGCGGTGGCGCGCTTGGCGGCCACGAATCCCTCGGGGGAGACCATCTTGGTGGTCGCGCCGTCGGGGATCGTCAGCCACGGGTAGAAGTAGCCTGCGACCTCGTTCCCTGCGGCCACGAAGTCAGCCGCATCGGCGATCGCGTCGGCCGGCGTGTCGTCGATGGCCCCGGACAGGAGCGCGACCCGGTCGAACTCCTTCGCGTGCGCGACGAGCGCCGCACCGGCAACGGGTGCGCTGAGGCCGGGAACGGCGACCGCGCCCGATCCGAGGTTCTCACCGAACACGGCCAGCGCCGTTTCGACCGAGGACGCGTCGACGGTGCCGCGGTCGTCGGTGCCGGCGGACAGCGACGCGGTCGCGACCTTCGGCTGGTTCGTCGGCGACGCCGAGATCGATCCCAGGTTGGTAACCTTGATCCACACCGACTCCTGCGTCGCGGTGACCGCGTCGATGGGGGTCAGGAGGTTGTCGTAGGTGCCGACCACGACACCCTGGTAGCTGACAGTGATCTTGAAAGTGTCCGGCTCGGTGCCTGCAGCGACAGCGACGCTCAGACCGGTCGACCATGCACCCGGCGACGCTGCGGCCACACGGAGCGTGTCGACGCCCGCGCCGGCCGACTTGTCCTTGAGCGCGAGAAAGCCGGCGGTCGGGGTGTCGCCGACCATGCGGGACACATGCGCCTCGCCGCCGCCCTCGGCGAAGAAGACTCGCAGGTCGTCGTGCAGTGCGCCGTAGGCGACGCGCGATCCGTAGAAGGCCTCGAACTCGTTGAGGGAGCTGACCTTGCGGGTCTCGCCGACGGGCCCGCGCTCGGCGAGGCCTGCCACGAAGTACGCGGCGTGGGCGGGCGACGGCGTCGAGGCCGGGCCAGCCCAGGTGTCTGTGATGACGGAAACTCCGGGCATGGGTCAGTCCTCTTTCTGCGCGGTCTTGGACGTGGTCTTCTTGGCCGGGGGGCCGGGCTTCGGTGCGGGGGTGTCGTCGATGACGATCTCGTCCTCGGACCCGACCTCAGTGATCTCGTCGCCGCCATCGGTGGACTGCTCCTCGATCGCATCGACAGCGGCGTCATGGAACGACTGCAGCGGCTCGACGTCGGGCTGTGCGGGCTCCAGGACGGGGATCTCGGGCTCGTCGACGACCAGCAGACGCCCGCGATCGACTGCCGCGTAGAGGGCGTCGCTCAGCTCGGCGTGAAAGTGCTCACCGGGAGCGAACACTCCACCGGTGGGAGACACGAATGTGCCCGGGCCGGGGTTGAACAGGCGTGTGGTCATGGGCATACCGTCCTAAGAAAGCGCGGGGTGTTGTGGGATGACGTCCGTGTTCACGTCTGCAGTCGCGACGGTGCCCAACGCGGTGCCCGTGGTGAGGGTCTCCTCGGAGGTCATGTCGAACTGGATCCAGGCGCCGGCGATGGTGCCCTCGTTCTTGACGTCCATCACGTCGGAGAACGATTCGCGGAACGTGGTCACGTCGAGCTCGAACTGGTCGAACACGCGAGACGCGAGGAGCACCTCACGCAGCGCGAGGGTGATCCGGTACCGGTTGAGGGCGACGTTGAGCTGGTCGCTGCCTCGCACCCACACGAACGCGCGCATGACGTAACGGGGGGTCCACTTCTCCTCGACACCGTTGGTGCCTGCCATCGTCATCTTCGGGGTGTCCTGAGGCACGACCATGATCGCCGGCCACTTGTTCATCGGGATGCGGTGGTCGTCGAACGCAGTGATCGAGTTGACCTCGGGCAGCTTGTCGTCAGCGAGGCGTTCGCGGAGCTCGACCAGCTTGTCGGGCATCAGGTCGGCGACACGCTCGGCCACGGCTTTGGTCGCGCCCTCGGGCCCGATCATCCGATGCTCCTGAACACGTGCCGCTGAGCGATCTTGACCCATTCGGCGCGGGTCGGTCCGGTGAGCTCGACGACGCGGCGCTGTGGCATCTTGTCGGTGCCGTTCTGGTGGTATCCGCCGACCTCGTTGTCAGAGCCGATCGCCATCGAGTGCGGCTCGATCGACTCGACACCGAAGGGACGTTGGGTCAGGGACGCGCTCAGCGCGCCGGTGGCGACGAGGATCGGCTGACCGGGGTAGTGGCGTGCCTTCCACGCGGCGTACTTCGGCGACAGCGGCGACCATCCACCCGACGCATAGGAACCTTCGCTGGAGAACTGTTTCTGCTCGGCGGCCAGCAGCGAGTCGGCCATCTCCTCCCACGCGTCGGTGAGGTCGGAGACGTCCTCGGTGACCCGCGCGAGGGTGCGGTTGAGCTGGGAGTCGCCGTAGAAGTCGAAGCTGAGGTTCAGGCCCATGTCAGAAGCCGATCGAGTCGGGGATGGCGGGGCACGGGAACGACGCCGAGATCCCGCCGGCACCGGGTCCGCCGCCGGCGTCGAGCCACTCGTCGACCTGCGCTTCGAGGGCGTCGCGGTCGCCGAGGTACCGCTTCCAGAGGACCTGGTCGTAGGACGTCTCAGCGCGGCCGGTGCGCTCTGGGAACGCTGCGGCTTCGGCGTAGGACGCGGCACCGTTGTGGAGGATGTCGCGGGCCATCGCGACGACGACGTCCTGCCGGACATCGTCGAGGGCGGTGTAGCGGGAAAGGCGCAGCAGGACGTGTCCGGTGAGCTCGACGAGCCACACCCGCACTTGGTCCTTGGTGACGCCACGCTGCCCTATCGCGAGGGTGTCGAGCAGCTCGACCTCAGGGATCAGTGCCTGCACGCCGGCGAGGTTCGCGTCGAACGGCTCGACGGGGGTGTCAGCGTCTACGTCGGCCATCGTGGGGCTCCTCCTCGGTCATGGCTAGGGCCGCCCGCCTGTGCTCAGTGGCGACAGACGAGCGGCCCCGTTGGGTAGTGCGTCTCAGGACTCGTCGTCGAGCGCGAGAAGGTAGCCCTTGCGGAGCGACTTCTCTGCGATCTCCGGGGCGACGACCACGACGTCGCCCTTGTCGGCGGCCCGGTAGTTCCCGTCGACCCAGCAGGAGAAGATGGCACCGAGCACCAGGTACCGGTCACCGTCCTTCGAGAAGACGTGCTCGCGGCCGGACAGGAACGGGGCGACCTCGACGGGCTCCTCGACGACGACCTCGGTGTCCGGGTCGCCAGCGGCGAGCCGCGCGAGCGCCTCGAGGTCCAGTCCGGTGTCGGTGTCGACGCTGTCCGGGACCTCGGGGACGTTGCCGTCCCCTGCCCCGGGTGTGACGGCACCCGGGGCAGGGTCGATGTCGGACGCCTTGGAGTAGCTGACGAGCTTCGACTTGTCGATGCCCTTCTCCTCCAGAGCGAGGACCAGGTAGTCACCCACCTCGGCCTCGTCGACGTCGTTCGGCACGGACACCTCGACGTTGTCCGCGTCCTCGACGGACACGACGTAGACCGTGCTGTCGTCGACGATGGGCGTCTGGACGTCCGCGGCCGGGGACGGCGCCACAGGGGCAACGTCGGCAGGCTCCGGGGTCGGGACCGGGGCCGCCGCTGCCTTTTTGGCGGCCGGGCGGGCGACCTTGCCCGCGTCGCCGGCCATCAGGCGATGTCCTGGATGTACGCCGCGAGCGGCTCGTCGATGATCGGGACGTCCGACCGGCCGGCCTGCGTCACCCAGCGACGGCGCAGCTTGTCCTCGATCGAGGCGGTCCAGAAGGCCTCTTCGACGTTGATCGAGCCGACCACCTTGGAGTTGACGTAGGCGACCTTGCCGACCGGGGCGCGACGCGACACGATCCAGTTGTCGATGCCCGCCAGACCCGCGAGCTTTCCGGACGTGACCGGGTTGATCGCGGTGTTCTCGCGGGGCAGGGCCTCACGGATGGCCTTCTTCGACAGCAGCAGCGTGCGGGTCTCGGGGCGGATGATCGCCGTGTCGACCGTGTACGCCATGTCGCCGTCCTCGACGACCGCGGAGCCGGCGAACATGTCCGTCAGGATCCCGTCGCCGCCGTCGGACGCCCACGTGACCGAGCCGTCGCCCGTGGGGATGTCGGGGTCGGTGTAGAACGCCGCGAGCGCGACCGCGTCGTGGTTGCGGATCATCGTGTTCGCGAGGCGGCGGACGCCCTTCGCGATGACGTCGATGTTGTTGCGCTTGATCGCCTGGAACGACGTCTCGAATGCCAGGCCACGCTCGACCGCGAGCGCGATCTTCGGGTCGGGGTCGGACACGTCGACGAGCGGGAACTCGCTCATCGGGGCGATGATGCCCGGCTCGCCGTCGGCCCAGAGGTTGGCCGCGGTGAGCTTGTCGTAGATCACCGCTCCGCCCTCGGCGAGGCCGCCGCGGAACAGGAAGTCGGCGATGAAACCCTGCTGGAGCGTGATCCGCTCGAAGGACTTCTGCTGGATCGTCGGATTCTTGAGCCAACGATCGACGGTGATCTTGGATCCCGCGACCGTTGCGGCGTCGGGAGGGTAAATGCTTCCGGGTCCGGGCATCGTCTTGTCGCTTTCTTTTCAGTGAATCTGGGGTCGGGGGATCAGTACAGGGCGATCTCGGCGAGAGCGCCGGCGGCAGCGTCGTAGACGGCGCGACCGGCGGCCTTGCCCGCGGCCAGGACGATGGCCTGACCGTTGGCGTCGGACTGGACCTCCTGGTTGGCCGTCAGACCACCGGCGCCGACCTTGACGAGCACGACACCCGCACGCATGACCCGCACGGTCTGGCCGACAGCGGCGTCGTAGGACGCGACGCCGAACGGCTGGAGGCCGTCGGTGCAGGGCTTGATGTTCGGGTTCGGCTTCACACCGGACGTGCCGATGAGGACGAACCGGGCACCGGTGACCGCGGTCGACGCGGTGCAGGGGATGTCCTGACCGGGCGAGTACGTGTGCCGGGAGGGGTTGCTGGGCATGTGAGGCTCCTTGGTGGGATGCGGGTCAGGCCGTCGGCGCGGTGCCGAAGACGGTGTCGAGCCAGGAGTTGACGGCCTGGGCCTCGCCCTCGGCGAGCTCGGTCGGGGCGGCGTCGTCGCCGATCTCCTGCGTGGAGAAGCGCGGCGTCAGCGTGGACAGGAGGGTCGTGGTGCCGGCCTCGTCGCGGTCGAGGGCCTTGCGCCACTCGGTCAGCTCGGTCTTGGTGATCTTGCCGGCACGGAACGCGTCGTTGGCGAGCTTGTCGCGGCGCTGGCCGTCGAGGATCTTCGCGACCTCGGTCCCCTTGGTGGCGCCGTCGCTGAGGGCGGCGAACTGCGCGGCCGACAGGGTGACGGTGCCGGGCTTCTCGCCCTCGTCGTCGCCACCGGAGGCAGCTGCAGCAGCAGCGGCGTCCGCGTCGGCCTTGTCCTTGGCCGCCTGTTCGGCAGCAGCCTGGTCAGCCTCGGCCTTCTCGCGCGCGGCCTTCTCCTCGTCCGTCTCCTCGACGGTGGTGAGCTCGGCCAGCCGATCCTCGATCGACTTGTCACCCTCGGCGTCGAGGGCTGCGAGCACCTGCTCCTTGGTCAGTCCGGGCATCTTGTTCTCCTTGTCGGCGGGCTGCTGGCCCTGCGTAACGTCACCGCCAGAATTGGCGGCATCGTCGGATCGTGGTGGGACGAGGTCCGTGTCGTGCACCGGTGCCAGAGAGTCGAGAACGGCTGCGAACGCGCCGACCTGGTCAGCGGTCAGGCCGTCCATCAGCTCGAGTACCTCAACCGATGTGGTCTCGGCGGGCTCGGAGTACAGCGCCATGACGTCGGCGAGACCCTTCACTGCCGGGCGGGCAACGCCGAGGAGGGCGAGGCCGGTGACGACCATGCGGTACGACTTCCCGGCGGCGGTCTTCACCCCTCGGGCCAGCTCGACGGAGCGACGCCGGTACGCGGTCGCGGCGATCTCGGCCAGCTTGGTGGGCATGCCGACGATGTCAGCGATCAGCGTGTCGCCGGCGTCGTTCAGACGGACGTTCTCGAGCCACCCGTAGGCGGGTTCGCCATCACCGGCGCCGTCGTTGACTGCGGCGTTGAAGACGTTGTCGTCCTGGTGCCCGACCTTGAGGATTGGGCGGTCGATGATGTGGTCGGAGTACGCCTCGACGGCGTCAGCGAGGTCCTCTCGGGTGACCTCGCCGGAGCCGACCGCGGCACGCCACGATCCGACCTTCACGAGCTCGACTCCGAGGAGCTGTCCTGTGGGCATGCCCCGAGAGTGGGTCAGGTCGCACACCTGTGGTGGGATGCGCCTGATGTTGGCCCTCGAACTGGTGTTCTATCCTGCGGGGGTGGGGATGAACGCGAAGAAGAACGACGCGTGGCCCCAGTACGACGATGTCCGGTTCGTCCTGGTCCGTCAGCCAGGGAAGGCACGCCCGGTGCGGGGGCTGATCCTGGACTGGCGTGGCACGACCAGGCGGCAGGCGCTCGTGGCCTACGTGTCAGACCGCACGCCGTCGACCCCGCCGATGATGTGCCAGGAGTGGCTCTGGCAGGAGCAGCTCACCCCGGTCGACGTGGACCCGAACTACCGGTCGGGTCGGTACGTCTAGCAGCTCATCGCTTCGGCGAGCATCGACTGCTCCTCGGTCCGCTGGGATTCCGGCAGGGCGCATGCCTCGTCGACGTTGCTGCTGGCGTCCTGGATCTGCTCGAGCGCCTTGTCGACGTTCCCGACCCGGTCGGGGCAGACGTACCGCATATTGATGCGGATGACGTCTGGTCGTGCACCTTCGAGAGAGAGCCCGAGCGCGAGGTCGCTGATGGTGTCGTCACACATGTCGCGGGTGACACGCTCGAGGGTGTCGAGGTCCGGCTCGGTCGTGGTCCCGTCGAGCTGGACCAGGTCGACGCGCCATGCGTCACGGTCGATGTCCTCCGTGGCGGTTGTGTCGTCGGAGCTCCCGCACGCGGCCAGGGGGAGTGCGAGTACAAGAAGGGCGGGAAGCGATCGCATGGAACGTCACGGTAGCGGCTGGCGGTGACTCTCACGTGAGAACGGCGCACGGACGCTGTGTCTCACCGGGCGGATTGCTCGGGCGGTTCCGGCCACGGCTTGGCCCCGGATATGAGCGCTGCCGCGACCCCGGCGACGGTGCACCCCAGGACGACGGCGACGGCGAGCAGGACGAACAGGTGGGTCATCACAGCACCGGGAGGGGCTGATACTGCACGTCGAACTTGTCGTAGCCGCCAGCGAGGATTGACCCCTCACCGCTGCCCGGGGCCCACACCGACATGGTCAGGTTCATCGGGTCACCGATCCGTCCCGAAGCGAGGTCGGCCGGTGAGAGCGTGATGCCCTCGTTGAGGTCGAACACGCCCGTGCCGCGCGCCGCCCATATGGGCTTGATCGGGTTGCCGATGACACCGCCGTCACGCATCACGGCGAGGTAGAAGTCGCCGGCCGTCGTGACCTGCACACGCCCTGACAGTTGGACGCGGACCGCGCGCGAGGACGGCAGCGGGATCTTCGCTGCGGTGGCCGCGACACTCGCCCATGTGGACTCCGCGAACGCCACGGGCGCACCGACGGACTTGAGCACGGGCGGTGGGGTCATGCGGGTCAGCGCGTGCGCGTTGACGACGGGGTCTATGCGGCGCGAGTCGGCCCACACGCGATGGATGCGGAACCGGGTCTCCGACAGGGCCGAGCGAAGCACCTGGAAGTAGACGTGCTGGCCGTCCCCGTTGAACGCACCGTTGACGGCGGTGAAGACGTTGCCTCGGTGGTCCACGACATAGGCCCGTTCACGGCGCTTGTCGAGGATGACCTCCACGCGGTAGCGGGTGCCAGCGACGAGCGGGCCGCCGTCCTGATCCGATGATCCGATGCCGCCATCCTCGACGGAGGTGTCTCCGTTCTCGGCCACCTGGAGATGCCACGAGGTTGTGGCCGCGATGTGGTGCACGGGCATGTCGGGGAACGATGAGCCGCCGCCGATCAGGCCGTCAGAGATCGCCATGCAGCACAGGCCGCCAGACCCGTCGCCGTCGTGGGAGAACTCCATCCCGATCACGTTGACGTCAGCGGCGAGAGGACCCAGGTAGGCGCGCATGGTCCCAGCGACGCCCGGAGGGATGCTGATGCTGCCGCTCTCGACCACCGGTGCACGGTCGCCGACGTTGCCCCACGTCAGCCGCCCACTACCTGGGTTGCTGAGAGTCTTGCGGCCGACAAGTGGCCCGTCGGCGTAGAGGGTGAAGTCCTCCACGACCTCGTAGCCGAGCTGGTCACCCGCTCTGGTAGTGACCAGCGTCTCGAGCCCGGACACGTCTCCCGTTGAGTGAGCGTGCGGCGAGGGTGGGAACGTGGCCGGCTTGTCGCCTACAGCGCTCCACGGTGTCGGGGGTCCGGTGTGGGGAACGAGCTGCACGAGCTCGCCGTCCTGCACGGACGCCCACAACTCCTCGTGCACGGTTGGTGCCCAGAAGGTGCGGAGGAGGCCGGAGGGAGCGGACAGCAGTTCGGTGACTGGTGCCATGGTGTGGTCGTAGAGGTCGGTGACCTGCACGGCGTCGTCGCCGGGGCCGCCCCAGATGGTGACCTTGTTGGCGCGGGACCTGATGAGGGTGATGCCGTCGCGGAGGTCGTAGCGGCTGGTGGTGAAGTCGGCGGCGGTGCCGCCCCACGCGGTGTATCCGTCGGGAAAGGCCATGCGGCGATCGTCGGGGCGAACGGCCCGTGGTTGGGGGACGACGGCAGTGTGAGAGGTCCCTCAGCCCTGCGGGCGGATCACGATCGTCCCGTAGGGCACGTCGGCGGACAGCGCGGCCGTCTCCCCGTCCCAGAGCGAACGGCGCACCAGGATGCCGCGACCGGCCGGGTCGGTGAGTGCCTGCTCGCAGCAGACGCTCCATTGCGCGGGAGGCCGCGAGCGCGTGCTGCTGGACCGTCATGGCCGCTCCTCGACGTACTCGTAGCGCAGCGGATCCTCGTCGACGACCGTCCGCTGGTAGGTGCACACCTTGCGGTCGCCGAGCGGGTTGTCAGGGTCGGCGGCGAGGCGGATGACCTGCGATCGGGACCAGTCAGCGGCGACGTCGTCCGAGATCTCGAGGCGATCGCCGTGCAGCGGGCCACCGTGGAGCACAGCTGAGACCGTCATGGGGTCACGCTACCGTCGTCGGCCGACACCTCGGTGAAGATCAGGTCGATCGTCAACCATCCACGCTCGCCCAGCAGGTACGGGCGCAGGTCGGGGCCGGTCAGGTAGCGGTCGTTGTCGTCCGGGAGCAGGCCGGCGTCCTTCACGATCCCGTCGATCGCGGCCTTGAGGGTGGGCATGAGGTTGTGGGCGTCGCGGTCGCGGCGGTCGGGCCAGCCGATTCGGGCGACGAGCTCGGCGCGCTGCATGGGTGCCCGTCCGCGGGCGGTGAGGTGGCCGATTAGGCGGATCGTCTTGGTGCGGCGGGCCTTGACACGCCAGTGGAGGCGGTCGTTCTCGCTGATGCGGTCGGCCATGCGGATGCGGATGCGGATGGTCTCGACCCGCGCCGTCTCCGTGGTCACGCGGGTGTCCCGTTCGCGAGCTCGAGGAGCACGTCGGCGTGGCAGGGCTGGTCGAGCGGGCACCAGCAGGCAAGGTCCCGGCCGGCCAGCTCGGCACGGGCTTCCTCAGCAAGGCCGGCTGCGAAGTCGCGGTTGAACCCCTGGACCGCCCAGTACGGTGCGCCAGAGCGGGGACCGCGGGAGTACCGCTCGAACCTGCCTATGGTCGTGCCGTCGTCGGTCACGACGTCCGCCGCGTCGGAGAACGGGAAGTTCGCGTCTCGGACAGGCACGACGGTCCAGGGGTTGCCCCACTTCGTGGGCCGGCCGACGTACACGGCGCCGTCGGGCATCCGCCACCCCTTCGTGCGCCTGCGCTGGATCCGCTTCGGCTCGCTCATGATGCGACCCTGACCTGGGGGACCTGCCGCGACCGGGTGAACGCCTTCCCGACCTGCCCACCCCAGATCCCGAGGTGCCCCTCACCGTCAGCACGGCAGATGTCAGCGACCGGGCAGGCTGCACAGATGGCCTTCGCGCGTCGACGTTGGGCGTGGTTGCGGCGGGGCGCGAACCAGAGGTCCGGGTGCTCGCCGGAGTCGACGCAGGCGGCTTGCTCGGTCCACTCTTGGGGTTGGAGGGCTCGGCGGAGCTCCTCGTAGGGCGATGCGGTCATGAGGTTGCTCCGATCAGGAGGATCAGGGTGCCGCGCAGGAGCACGACACCGCCAGAGATCCGCAGCCACCAGACGGCGACGCGGGTGAAGCGGGAAGGGTCGTCGCGGTGAACTGCTTCGCAGGCGGCCCAGGACAGGAACGTCAGACCGTGCCAGATCATGCAGGCACCTTCGCCCGCTCGGCCTCCATGAGGACCTGTGAGGCTTCCGACAATCCCGTCAGAACGACGTCCGACGCCGGGTAGCACTGGAAGTCCATGCACCCGCCCGGGCACGGCCCCCAGACGATGATCGGGTCGTCGTCGAGGATCCTGATGGCGTTGCGGTGGATCGCCCCGTGGTGTGTGATCAGCCCGGTCAGGGGCGCGTTGCACCGGTGGCAGCGTCCGGTGGCCCGGAACACGATGAGGTGGCTCATCTTGCCGCCTCGAGGGTGGTGGTCGCGGCCCACGGGGTGACCTCGACGAGACCCGGGAACGGGAGGTGCCGGACACACACGCCGTGGACGAGCCCGTCAGGGTCGGTGACCGCCCAAACGGCGCGATCGTGGCAGGTCCGTTCGCAGCAGTCCCCGGTGTCCGAGGCCGGGCAGGCCGAGGGGGTGTCGGTCAGCATCATCCGACCTCCAGCAGCCAGGCCATCAGGTCCGGGTTCTCCCGCAGCACACCGAGTACGGGTGCCGCAGTGGCCGAGACGACCGACTCCTCGACCGAGAAGCCGCCGTGATTGCCCCGTGCACGCGAGACCGTCCGTGCGTAGGCGTCTGGCCACGAGCCCGAGACCCGCAGGACGCAGTGGAGGAGCTCGTGGACGATGGATACCCGGTTCTGGTCTGGGTGGTGGCCCGGGTTGATGCCGATGACGAGGGCGTCATGGTCGGAGAACGCGGCCCACTCGGCGTCCTTCTCGATGTCGGCCGCTTCGGACATGCGGCGGATCTCGTCGGCGTCGGTCAGGATCGTGTAGGTGAGGGTCCCGACCTTGACCGTGGTCGGCATGGTGGCGGTCATCAGTTCTCACCCCTGACGATGTGTGACTCGTCCTCCTGCTGATGGCGCAGCGTGGCCGCGACGAGGTCGTAGATGATGTGGTCCGGCGAGCGGCCTGTCTCGGTCAGGTCTTGGCGCGACAGCACGATGGGCTCGTGCAGGTCGAGGTGGCGGATGACGTAGGTGTGCTCGAGGGGGCGAATCTCGACTGTGATCCCCGCGAGGGCCAGGAGGTTAGCCACGGTTGATCACGGCCTCGCGTCGGGCGACTTCCTCGAGCACGTCGTCGTCGACGTCCCAAAGACCGAGCCGGCCGAGGCACTCGATCGGGTCGAAGCCGTAGGACCGGGCGTTCTCCAGCTCGAGGTGCTGGATCGACCGACGGATCTTGCCCGATGCCTCGGTGTAGACCCGCTCAGCCCACGGGGACTCGCAGCAGCCCGGCTCGGCACGGTGCACGCCGACGAGGTCGACCTGCCCGATGATCGCGCCGAGGGTCAGTGTGAGCGTGTTCTCGTAGTCCCATCCGAACTGGCGCTGCCAGAGGTCGTGGATCAGGTCGGAGTCGATGCCGCGCTGGGAGTAGGCGGCGCCGGCGTGGATGAGCAGGGGCCCGCGGTGCCTCCAGTTGGTGGTGCGGTTCTCGATGGTCTTCTCGCCGGTGGTGATGGCCCATGCCCAGGGCTGGCGGACGGTGAGCGCCTTCATCGGTCGCCTCCCAGCACGACGGCGATGATGACGACAAGCATCACCGCACCGACCACCATCCCAGCGACGTCGCGACTGCGGTCCTTCATCACGAGCACGACGACGGAGACGCCGGTGACGACAGCAATCCAGGCGGTGAGGGAGACCCACATCAGGGCGGCGACGCTCATCGTGTGGCCCTCTCCATCAGGACGCCGCAGTCGACGCAGACCCGCACGAGGCAGGCGATGCCGTTGAACGATGGGTCGGCGAGGAGGGTGGGCCGGTGCTCGTGGGTCTGCATCATGAGGTCAGCCCCAGCACCTTGGCGGCCAGCTCGACGCGGTCCCACTGCTCCTGGTCGCCGTCGTTGCGGTCGGGGTGCGACGCGCTACGAGCGCGCTTCCAGACACGCTCGATCTCCCAGGTAGACGTCATGCCGGGGTGCGGTTCGTCACCGATCACGTCAGCGGCGGAGTGCAGGACCGCGGCCGCCTCGGTCTTCGTCATGCCACCGAGCGCGATGCCCGTCCCAGCGTCGAGCGCGAGGTAGCCGCGGTACTGCTCGTCACCGCGGCCAATGCCGTAGCGGTCGACCTTGCGGAGCGCCTCAAGCGCGAGCGCGATCGCCCGGACGTTGTCCTGCCAGGTCGTGAAGACGTCGGTCTGGTAGGACAGGTGCCCGTGCTTCGACTCGAAGTGCAGCCGCACGGCAGGCGAGTTGACCTTTGCGTTGGCGTACAGCTCGCCGTCGAGCCGGATCTGACCGGGGAGGACGTCGACCTCCAGGATCACGTCCGAGGCGCTGACCATCGTGAGCTCCCGGGCGAGCAGGTCACGCGTCTCGGAGAGCGGGATGGACTCACGTCGCCACGAACCATCGCCGGCCCGACGGGTGAACGCGGAGTGCTTCTGCTTGCCGGTGAAGCCGGTCCGGTCGTCGAGAGGCCGTAGCTCGTAGAGCCCGGTCATGAGTCGTCGGCCTTCCTGCGGGAGGCGTGCTTCACGCGGAGCACCCGCTCGGTCGACCAGTCCTCGGTCTCCTCGACCCGCAGCACCTCAACCTGCGGCGCCTTGCCGAGCTGCTCGAGGTCGATGGTCACGCCGTCTGGGTACTCGTTCTCGAGCTGCGCCAGGAGGATGCCGACGAGCTGGGTGGCCTGCTCGTGCTGGACCTTCCAGTACGACGCGAGCTTCTCCTCGTGGAGCAGGTCGGAGCGGGTCTGCGCGAGCTGCTGCTCGATGGTCTGGACGGCCTCTGGGGGGTCGTCGAACGTGAATGTCATGCGGTCCTTCTTTCCTGAGTCGAAGCACTACCGCCGTCACGCGTAGTGCTTGGTTCTGAACCTAGCGATCGTCTCCGACAGGTCCCGGGATAGGTGGTCGTGTTGCCCCCTCCTGTGTTGCCGAGGCGGACGGGTGGAGGGCAACGCACTCGTCCGCCTCGGCCTGAGTTCGTGTCGTCCTCGTCGGTCCGCCTGATGCTGCGCGGTAGCCACCTGTCCCGGGCAGGAGCAGGTCGAACCGTCCGACCGCGACGGCCATCGTGGAGGTGTGCGCCCATCCGCAGGGTCCGAGCGGCCTAGCCACTGGACGCCTCGACCGCACGTGCACGACGCATCGCCTGCTCATGCCGGTACTCGATCTCGTCGGCCTCGTGCCAGAGGATCATCGAGAACAGCTCGGCATTGGCCCGGCGGTGTCCCTTCGCGGTGGTCTGGGCACCGATGAGGGCGGACGCCTTGCGGGTCGCCATCGCTCGCTCCTCGGCAATCCGTGCGGCCAGCACGTCGGGTGGGGTCCAGCCGGCGGCCAGTGCCTCGTCGCGGTAGAGGGCGTGGAGGTTGCCGTCGTCGTCACGACACGAGCTGACGCCGGTCCCGGTAGGTCGCTGGTCAGCCACGACCGCCACCTCCGCAGACGGTGCACGAGACGGGCTGGCCGACTACGCGGCCCTGCAGCAGCCCCGAGCCACCGCACCGCCCACACGCCTTCGCCGCGACCTCCTGCTCGTGCGTGGCGACCGGGGTGGTGTTCAGTTCGCGACGACGCTTCCATGACGATGCCGACGTGTGTCTCGGTGATGTTCGATCCGATCGACCGGAAATGCTCGACGATCTCGGCCGCCACCGCGTGCCAGCGTTCGCGCTCGTCGTCCGGCTTGGCGGCCGGGAGGACGCCGACCAAGCCGCTGTGCATGACGTTTTCCAGGCACCCAACGCCAGGCTCGCGTAGTCCTACTTGGCCTCCGCAGCGCGCGCACACGACATTCGTTTCAGCGTCACCCTCGCGCTGCAACGAAACCGGCCGATCTGTTGCAGCGTCGTCCGGCTTGGCGACCGCACCGGACACGGGAGCGAGGCGTTCGCGGAGGTCAGACACGTAGACCCTCGCGTGACCGAAGGCGTTACGTCGCTCGGCCTCGTCCGCCAGCGCCGCGACTGCACCCAGCGCAGCACGGGCCTCGTCGCGCTCGGCCTCAGCCGGCGTCTCGATCTCCTCTTCAATGAGGGTCCTCAACCGCAGAATCTCAGCCTCAAGGTCAGCGCGTTCTGCGATGCGTGTCGCAAGCGGCGTGTTGTCCCGGTCCCGTAGCTGGCGGTCTTCCCGTTCCTGACGAGCAGCATGCGGAAGCCGGTGAAGGATCTCCTTCACGTCTGCGAGGCGTTGTCCCGGCCGCGCCAACCTCTCCTGCGAGTCCCGAATGATCCCGACCAGAGTGTCGGTGTGACGCGCGTACTCCTCAGCGTGGATCGCAGCCAGACGCGCCTGCTCGGATTCGAATCGCAGCCGCTCGATCTCGGCGTCCCGCTCAGCCACCGCAGCAGCGACATGAGCGGCCAGCCACGGTGACGCGAGGACTGCGCGCGCCGACCACGACGGAATCGACTCGTCATGGCGACGAGGGACCACGCTGCCTGGGTCCCCGATGATCTCGGTGAGCGGGAAGTGCTCAAGCGGTTGCGTGGTCAGGTCGCGGGTGTCGTCGGCGCTCACGAGGTCGCCTCAGTGTCAGGGTCCGCGTGGTCGATGATGAACGCGGCGATGAAGTCCACGACGTCCGACTCGTCTAGGTCGACAGCGATGCCATCCATGAACGGCTTGTCCCGCCAGTCGCCCTCGTGGAGCGTCTTCGTCGGGTTCGCACGGAGGTACGCGATCCCACCCGCACGGATCAGTTCGGCGAGTCGGTCGCCGGAAGATTGGTGGATGTTGTCGGGTGCCCAGATCGTGATGGGCTCTCGTCCCAGCGCGCTCACGAGGTCGCCTCCGAGGTGAGGAGGGCGCGGAGACGGCCAGCCGCCTCGTGCCATGTGTCGGCCTCGCGTCGGGCTGCCTTGTCGAACGCGGTCTGCCCGCGATCGTTGCTCCGGGCGTAGTTCTCGAACGACGCGAACTCGTCGACCAGCGCCCGGATCGGCGCCTCCCACGTCTCGCGGAGGAAGGGAAGGGGGGCGGTGAGGGCGGCTTGGGCGCCGGACCGCCACACGTCACGCTGGGCCTCGTTGAGGTCTTCCCAAGTCGGCGCGGGGTCATCATGCTCCTCCACGTCCCAGGCGAACAGATCCCGCGCCGCAGCCTCGACCGCAGCAGCCGGGACCTCGTGCGCGGGGGAACCATGGCGACCGGTCGCCGCCTGCCGGTTGACGGGCATCCGGGGGTCGCTCTCCAGGCCCTGTTCGTAGGGCTCGAGGAGTGGGTGGCGGGTGTCATGGGCGGTGTGCGGGGAGGGTGTTGTCATGGCCGTGCTCCTTCGATCTCGACGGGTGCGACCACCCGGCGTCGGTTCTCAATCTGCTCGGGGGTCGGGGTCTTGAAGTAGCCACCACAGTGGCGACGCCACCCGTGGTTCTTGTCCGGGACACCGCAGCGGGCGCACCCGTCAGGGGTCCTCGTCTCGCCGGCCATCAGACGTCCAGCCGATCGGTGCTCTCGGGTACCTCTGTGCAGTCCACGCAGTCGGCCTCAGCGCCGGGGATGCGGTGCACGATCCGGCCCCCGTGAGTGTCCGGCGGGTCGAGGTGATCGTGGTGGTCCGGGACGGGGCCGCACGGGTACGGCTTGATCGCGTAGGGGTCGATGCCGTAGTGCACGGCACGCTCGTAGACCCACTCGCCGGTCTCGTCCATCCGGGACTCAGCCCACGACCATGCCTCCTGACCGGAGAGCCCCTGCAGTAGGGCGTCGGCGAGGAGCGCGGTCCGGCGGTGCTCGATCAGGAGCAGCGTCCGTGACGTCGTCATCTGCGCGGCGGTGGTGTGCTCGGGGGTGCCCTTCTCGTGACCGCCGGGGAAGGCGTCGAACCATCCGGTTCCCCAGACGTCGAAGGCGAGCGCCTGCGCGTAGAGGTACGGCACCTCGATTGCGAGCTCGCGGACCTCGGCCTCGTCGGCGTGTGGGTAGAGCTCGTGCGCGAACTTCCGCTTCGTGACACGGGTCGGGTTCTGTGGGACCTCTGAGACAGCCGGAATGGCGCGCTCGACCCAGTCTGGGGTGGCGTCGGGGGTATCGGTCGGGTGGTCGGTCATCGTGTCTCCTGTGGTTGGGTCCTGCGTGGATCGGTCTGAGGGGCCGGCGCGAAGTGCTCGGCCATGTAGTGGCGGTGCTGGATCGCCGCCGCCGCGGCGAGGGTCGGGGCCTCCATCCAGAGACCGCCGTCAGGGCAGCCGCGGATCAGGCAGCGACGGCGGACACCCATCAGCGCCACCCCGGGGACCGGTTGAGGAACGAGCGCATCGCTGTCTTGCGCTCGTCGCGGCGGTCGAGCTCGGGCTCGTCGACCCAGGCCACCAGGTAGATCCGCACCGGACCGATCCGGTCGGCCCGCTCGACTACCGTCCAGCGGTGCCACCCGTGGCGGGTGTAGAACGGCTCGACGAGCTGGTCCTGCCCGCTGGTGAGGCGCCACCCGAGGAGAGCTCCCTCGGTGGGGTGGCGTTCGGTCCAGCCGTGGCAGCCCGTCGTGCCGGATCCGCAGAGGGGTAGCCCGTTCGCTGGCGTAGCCGCGAGCGGGTCGCGTGTGCCGCCCATCCCACGGGCGCGACGGTGCTGGGCGGTGACGTCGACGCGTCCGCAGCCGATGCACCGGCCTGAGGCAACCTCGTAGATCGCCTCCCGCACCTCGGGGGCGAACGCACCCGCGGTCATCAGAACAGCCTCGGATCGGTCGAGCCCTCAGGGCCGTAGTCGGAGGCGTCGAGGTCCCACCACTCGTCGGTCTGGGTGTCCCAGACGACGTCCAGGCCGCAGGTCTTGCAGCGGGTCAGGTGGAGGCGTCGCAACGGGTGGGCGGCCACCATGGTCGGCACGTGGAGCGTGCGTCCGGTGCGCTTGGACTTCCGCGGGACGCTGCTCTCCATCAGGTCGCCCGGCAGCGGGTGGACGGTGCCGACGGACATCAGGGCGTCAGAGTCCGGCGTGCCGCACCCTGTGCAGGCAGCTTCCGCGCGCTGGGCCTTCGTGAGGTGGAGGTCGAGGGTCGTGGGGAGCTGGTCGGTCAGCTCGTCCCAGACGACTCGGCGACCATCCCAGAGAGCGGGCAACGGTCGGTCGGCCACGGTGGGCACCAGGTGGAGTCGCGTCATCGGGCGGTCTCCTGGGTCGGCTCGTCGTGCTCGACGTCGAGCTGGTCCTGCTGGAGTGCGGGGTGGCGGTCGCGGATCCGCGCGAGCTCGGCGTCGCTGATCCGCTCGGACGGGCTCACATCGCCGCCAACAGCTCGAGGAGGTCGGTCGGCTCGTCGTCGGGGACGAGCGAGTCGCAGAAAGCGCGCTCGGCTTGATGGTGGGCCTGCTCTCGCAGGTCGCAATCCACCGCGAGGGCGGCCTGCCAGGTCAGCGGGCCGAACGTCTCGTACTTGTCGTGCCACGACGGGCCAAGGGCTCCGGCAGTCCAGAAGCGTGCGCGTTCGTGACAGATCGCACCCCACTCCCGGCGCAGCTCGACCGCGCGCCGCTTCACGGGCGCCGGCAAGCCGTCGGCCCACCTGCTGATCTGGG
>Ga0247730_1000426_pt1 | contig 31985 bp, 47 predicted proteins | sample UWRJL073202C2_FD_180959 | JGI IMG/M metagenome (GOLD analysis project Ga0247730, IMG submission 180959) | Plant litter microbial communities from Arlington Agricultural Research Station in Wisconsin, United States - UWRJ-L073-202C-2 | ecosystem: Environmental > Terrestrial > Plant litter >... | reverse complement strand
TTAGGCGACTTACAGGACCTGCTGAGGACTTATATGTTCCCCTGATAACTTCCAAGGCGCTGTAGGGGAGCCATACATGTTACCTCGAGAGAACATATAGCAATCATGTATACATGCACCTCACATCGCAAGCATACTACTAGCTAATCAGAATTCACACACTTTACACAACTTCGTAAATCAGGAAATAACATTGCATTCTAACCATAGAGTACACAGAAAAGTAAACAGCAAACAGAAGAGAGGAAGCCCAGCTAAGCAAACATCGCGAACTAGAAGCAAGCGTCAGGAAACAGGAGCATCAACAGGAATCGCGTCACGAATCATCGGAAGAAGCGGTCGTCAAACTTGAAGCCTCAGGTCGTCGGCGTCTGTTAAATTTGCGCTGCACCACGAGTCCTCGTAGACCAGTCGAGTCCAGGTTGCTCGAAGTGTGGTCTTTGTTCTAGGATTTGGGATTTCGTCTAGGGACATGAGGTTACATTAGTGCAAGCAACAATATATCGGCTGGCAGGAAGCGTCGTACCCTGGAGTTTCTGTCAGGAAGAGAGAGCAAGATGGAGACCAGAGCATGCACCTACAGCATTCAACGGCTCGCATATACTTGGATTGGAGCATGCGATGCGTGACAGTATGATACCTATTGGGCTTTCAGTCCAGTCAGAGACGAGCGTGGTACATTCACGTACCTTCAATATCACACGGGACTCGACGCATGAGCGATGGCAGGGATCTATGATGCGATTTTAGGTGATTATATGCGCATATAATCGGCACGAGCGCACCTATAGCGAGCAATGAGCTGCGACCCCAGCACACAGCAGAAACCGTCCAGAGGTGCACATCAAATCAGTCCAAGTCCGATATTCCAAGGATAATGCAGATCTATGCGGCAATGTTAGGCGACTATATGCGCATATAGAATAGACGACTGCACCTCTCAGCGACGAGAACACAAGCAGCTTATGCGAGCATCGCGTGCAAGTAATGTCCAGTGCATTGCCGAGGTAATATCGGTGTCGGTATCGTCGTCGTCGAAGCTAGGAATTTCTCTAACGATGGTGGTGGTGGTGATGGTAGTGGTAGTAAAGAGAGAAGCATTCACGGCCAGCCCTTGACCCCGTTTATGTGAACATTAGGGTGGGCTCAGGCGGACATGACATTTTGATCGAGATCGGCGGCATCACTCCGGCGTTGGCCCCGATTCCCGACGCATCAACTTTGAGTATCTAATTTCTTGTGGCGGCGATTCGCAAATATGAGCTTACCTTAGAATCACTGGGATAAAGACCACAGCTACTGTGGTTTCCAGCTTGCGGTACCATGTCCACGCGAGCTTGTTGGTGTAAGTGCTACGATACTAATAGACGAATCCACCGACTCATACACGTATTATATATGATCTCAAGTTATCGCACGAGTTGCCCGTGGCCGCATGAAAGTGACGCCACCAGACTGCTATGCGCCTTATATGTCCGGGGCTTCCTTATACGTTGCGCCCCAGACATACAGGTACCATAAATGGTAACTTTCTACTTAGAAGTGTCATAAATGTAGTCCTCCTGCATACTTGACCGCTTGGCACATCCGGGTCTTTGCGCATTTTGCTGATGTAGATGTGCCTTCAGGACGACCATCGGACACACTCCCTGATGTGACTGCTCTGCTGCAAGAAAAGGTGCTACCAGAGCGGGATATCGCTGATATCTCCTCACTTTTGGAAAAACTGGTGGCACTCAAGCCCGTCATGATTCAAGGTATGTCCTCGCTGACACTGGAAAAGACGTCAAAACCTAAACGTACGTGACAAGAGCAAGTATCTAACGATCCATGGAGACTCCTCGTTGCTGTAACACTCCTTAACAAAACTACTGCCAAAGTGGCTTTGCCAGTCTTCTGGAAAATCATGGCTGAGTGGCCATCGCCGTATGCGTTGTCACAAGGTCAGTCTGATTTGCATTCATCTTCTGGAGCTTATAGGGTTTGTAGCGAGCGAGCCACAGCTGTCTAAGATGCTATTTCGTCTGGGCACGTACAACAGGAGATCCAAGCGTCTCATTCAAATGTCGCGACTTTACATGCTAGATCCACCTTCAGAGCATGATTTGAGGCCATCGAGAGTGAAAGTCCATGCCGCTCATGGGCAACTCTATGACAATACTCTCTATCCCTCAACGCCAATTTCACATCTGCCTAGTGCTGGGAGTTACGCTCTCGACTCATACCGTATCTTTTGCACGGTTGCTCAGGACCCTCACTCAGAGGAGTGGAAGTCAGTCATTCCTAGTGACAAGGAGCTAATTCGATACTTAGTAAGGTTTTCTACTTTCAAAACAAGAAAACGTGGCTAATTATGTTGCGAAGAAGTGGAAATGGGCAACTCATGAACAGAAGGAGTGGATCCCTGGCGAAGGCTTGACGCGTGAAGCGAGCGCTGGATTTCTCACGGACCTGATTGCAGAACTTGAAAAGCAGCAAATGTAAGTTGTATATCCATGTCATGTACACCATCTACCATATAGGCCAGCATTAGAGTTATTATTATTCCACTACTGAAAGCCTCAGAGCCTTGCGCGCACTAAGGTCTCCCAATCGACTCGCTCGACCTTTTGTCATTGTGAGCAATCATGCGGAAAGTGTTCAGTGCCATTCACATACCATATCTGGGGTGCACTCGGCAATACTTCTGACACCCATGAGTTTCATACTAGTCGTAATCTCTCTGGTGAAAATGTGCAGCAGTTTGGTAACTCCCTGCTCTCCATAGGCGCTCTGAGCATACAAGAACGGGCGACCCATGCCAACCGCCTTTGCACCGAGACAGACCGCTTTCAGCACATCAGTTCCTCTCCGAATACCACCGTCGATATAAATTTCCATCTTATGGAATAAATCTGGTCGTCGCTGTCGAATGCGGTATAAGACTTCCATCGGTGGGAGTGCACTACATACTGGATAAGTGATATTCTGGAGGTCAACTGAGCTGGGCTTACTATTCTAATTGTCGACCTAATCGTTGTTGGAATTCAGCATCGTGATGCGCAATGCAAGAAAATAATTTAACATACCCCCATGATTTGACAGCAGAATACCATCCACACCAGCTTCAGCGGCGAGAATAGCGTCCTGACAATCGTAAATGAGCTACGATATGCTGTGAAAGACAAGATAGCTCACCTCGAGAGACTGCACGCCTTCAGCAAAGGTAAGTTTGTAGAACATCGGTGTAGCAGGTTTGCATACCCTTTATTACTATCGGAAGCTTCGTCACGCTCCGTAGCCAGGGCACGGTCTGTGAGGTGTCGTGGCTTTAAGTAAGCGAAAGGATATGTAGGTCATCGCTAAACTCACGCGTTCCCAAGTCATATCTTGATCGTCTTTGGTGATAAGAGCACCAGCTGTGCCGACAATACTGACTTCACCTTCTTCCGTGTTTTCATCATAGAACTGGCTCCCAGATTCTTGTTCTTCTAAAACCCAAGGGGCTCTGACATCTCGCCCTCGATTGCTGGGCACGAGGGCGTCCACAGTTAAGAATAATGCTTTGTAACCCAATCGTTCGGCTTCTCGAATGCGCTCTAGTGCTACAGCATCATCCATGTTCTTGTAGAGCTGGAAGAAGAGGGTTTGATTAGGAATCGCTGCTTTCGCAATTTCTTCATATGAGCAAGAGGAATTGCTGGAAACCTGGAAGTTGTGTTGGAATAGAGCGAGAATAGAAAGATATCAGGACATGCCATTTGAATCATAGATGCCTTTCCGACGGCTCGTGTGATGTTGACTTCCCCTAAAAGATTGCACTGTTAGCTTGCTTTCCATGGCCGTCCATGGCCGTCTTGCCTAAAGGATGCCCGAGCTTCGCGAGAGCAGCACCCGATACAAATATGGGTAATGCAGAATCAAAGCCCAGTATCTTTGTTGACGTATCAACAGTAGAAACAGGTCGCATTATACGGGCGTTAAAGTAAAAACGCGTGAAGGCGTGTTCGTTTTCCGCCATTGCTAGATGCAGCTGTAAGTGCTATGCTCAGAGCTCCACAAATAGAATACTCACTAATCTCATCATCGGCTGCAGACGAGTAGTAGGCCATTGCTTTGTATGACATGACCTTCATCGCAACTTTCTGTTATATTCCCGATATTTAGCCCTTGTTCTCAATGACAACGGTAAACTTCTCTTACCTCAAGGTCTGCTAGACTGAGCATGCGGCTGATGGGAGGTCGTTCTTTGAGAGCCTTCTCCACTCTAGTCTCGTCTTGGGTTTTCTTTCGAGTTCTTCTGGCTTTCTGAACGCTGAGAGCAGCATCTGTGCTTAGGGTACCCAGGTGTTTTGACGCTGGTAGGTTCTTTTGGAGGGCATCAGGAGGATGTATAGGCTCGTACGCCATAGTGGCATCCTTGCCAGCATATTTCAGTATGATAGATGCGCCTCCTGGGTGCTCCTTCCGTGATGCTTAGTCTGTGAGCTGGTCAATATGGTGGTATATGTGCACACCTCTAGGAAGTCTGTAACATCATATACGCCGCCCTGTATGATGACCCAGCATGAGCTGTACCGCTGTTCAGATTATAAGTCCTTCTTTATTATCGGGAAAGGCTTGCCTCCGACTGTTATGTTCACTAACGCTTTCTAGAGAGAGGGACATCCTACAGACCAATTGCAATCGCTTCAATTCCGGGCGGGGAATATATATAAAGTGATCTCGGACCGTTCGGACCGATTCAAGTTCTGAAATGATGTCACGTGTATCTACAGGTCCGCGTTGTTTGTTGGTGTTTACGGGGTTACGAACTTGTTTTCAACCATCATGCCGCTTCCAACCCTCCAAGTGCTGCAAGCAATGAAACGCGCGGAGATCCAGAAATTATGCAAAGTGCGTTATAATCTATGGAACTCAAGATGCCATCCTTATATATGCTTGCAGGATTACGGAGTCAAAGCAAATCTGAAGACTGAAGCTCTAATTCAGTTATTGCTGGATATTGATAACAAGTGCGCCACGATGTTCCATTCCATCAATCTCGCCACTGATTAGGCATTATCTCATCCAGTGCGCCTCAGCTCCATACCCAGCGTGCAAGATCGGTGTCCACTCGTCACTCTAGTCGTTCCACTGGAGGCCGTTTAAGTTCGGTCATTATACACGATATTGATGAAGGGCATGCGAGTGAAGAAGAGGAAGAGAAAGAATCGCACAGCGAAGAGCCAGAGAACCAACCTAACCCTGACATAGTCCCTCCCGCAACTCGTACACGAAAGGCGAAAGATACTCAGAAGAGACTGGGCGTAGGGAGACCTGCGGCTGCTGGTGGATCCGGGGTTCGTGTGTCCACAGGGAGAAGTAAGCGCGGCAAAGCGCCTCGTGCTGCTCTCCCTGTTCAAGATACTATCATGGAAGGTACGTTGTATCGTTCTGTGAACTTTTATGTCACTGAACATGCGAGCAGAGCCAGAAGGGAGTGGAAACGAAGAGGAAGAGGACAATAAGGAAGTCATTCCCGATACGGAAGCTACGACTGTAGAGGTCATACCAGAAACAAATGGCCCATCCATGCCTGATATTGACCAAATAATAGCAAATGCTGTAAGTGACCATAGCGCGTTTTCTTAAACCTCAGAACTGGCCCAAGCTAACCGTATCCGTAGATACAACCTTTACAAGATCAACTACAGCAATTCAAAGCTGAATTAGCGAAGATGAAAGATACACAGGCTGAGTTAGCGGATCTCCGGGCGAAGACCACTCAAATCCCGCAATTGCAAGATTTGGTCTCTTCTCTCAAGCTACAAGTAGAAGGCCTATCCAAGTCTTCTGCCACTCCAAGCCTTCAAGCATCAAGTGGTAAGCCTCGCCTGTACGATGCTGCTCGAGCTTCAACTCCACGTCGCCCGTGAGTATCCTTACCGAATTATTTACCTTTCGAGTTCGACTAAACCATCCACAGCCAACCGCGTGCCGCTGAACCAGAAGCTGGACCATCGTCTCTAAGGCCCCCTATAACGATTGCGCACCCAGGCATAGCCCCTCAGCTTCTTGGAAAGCGCCACAGAGATTCGGTCGCCAGCAATGTGTCTGGGGTCATTGAAGAAGGAGAAGAAGAGGATTTTAGTCCAGATGATCTTATACGTCAAGTCGTCCGCCATGGCAAGAAAAGAGCGCGTCTCGCAGATGAAGATGAAGATGGCGAAGATGCTGGCCCTTCTCCAAACGAGAACGAACACATGCCAGGATTTGAAGTTTACCGTGGGCCAGAGTCCAATGCAGACTACTTAGGGTCTCCACCTCCTCGAAATCATCTACCAACCTTTTATGGTTCGCCCCAGTCACCACCTCCTCGTCAAACTAGCACGCCCCTTCGGCAAGACGGGGTGCTTCCACCCTTTGGCATCACAGATATACCTGTTCCCGCAACACCACCCCCAGGTTTTATGGCCAATATAGCATTCCCCGAACCACCCGCCTCTCCAACACCAGCACGAGCATCTATCAACGAGTTACCTGCTATTCGGAGAGGAGCCAGCGACATGTTTGCTGCTCTGGGACTTCCAGGGATGGCTCGGGCACAAGAAGCCATGGCCTTTCCGCCGCTGACTCCCCCAGGAGATCGTTTTATCAATCCTGCAGCACTCTCGCAACCATCGTCAGGAGCAGGGGGCTCGACAACTGGATTTCATCTTGGGGATGATGAGGAGGATGGTATGGCTACGCCAAGTACCCCGACCAAGCGAACTATGTATGGAACTGAATTGAGCAACAATTCTCGATTTGGCGACTTTGGCGTAGGGTTCTGGGCTCATGGGCGTTGAGTCACTAGGTGGCAGTGGGGGCGAATGGTATGGATACTCGTAACTTATCTTTATCGCTTTTGTTTTGCCATACTAAGCTTTTCTGTACTGTATTTTGGGGCTTTGCGCATAGCCCATTGGACGCTGCATTGAACATGTATGTGTGTAGGCTATACATGTGTTCCAGGAGCATCTTTTCTCACAAATCGAGACATTTCAGAGAATAAGTGCCATAATGTCCCACGCCCCGACCCTTGGATTCCATTGCTGTGGCCCGTCGATATCGCTTGTCCCGGTCAACGCCCACCCAGTCACCTCTATCTGGTCCCGATTTGGGGAAATCTTAGTTCCCATAGCCTGCGATGCCACATCTTGCCAGATCTGTTGGCGTACCTGTCTTTGCTTAGTTCACTAACTTGGGCCCTTGTTTGTCTTGATACGAACAGTGCACAATAAGCACGGCAAGTGTATTGAATAGTAGTCATGGGCCTTGTCGAGGACAATATCACCATTCCGAATGACTGGGTCCTTCTCCGTTGCTAGGATGCATAGCGGTGTCTGTTTGCGGTACAAAAGAGCTGCTTGGTGGTCTTGTTCTACATCTCTTTCCCCCTTCACGACCTCGCTCCTTTTTCCTTTTCTCCCTTTTTCAAGCTTTCCTTCATTTTTGTTTGTTCGCCGTCGTCTGTGATGTACGCTTCAACTGTTCTGTTCAGCCTGGCTGCTGTTCTTTCGTCATTTGTTGCTGTCAATGCTGAGGTCCATGAAGTATGGGTTGGAGGTGAGAATGGCGAGCTCCAGGTGTGTACCATATCATGCTTCATGATCAGATAATGATACTAAATTCGATGGCTAGTTTTTCCCCGAAAAAATGGTGAGCAGCTATGAACATGATGCATAAAACTGCTCCTGACATGCCACCCGATTTATAGTCGGCAAATGTTGGCGATCAGGTTGTCTTTCACTTCAATCCCAAGAACCACACAGTAACTCAAAGCTGTATGTGCAATTTTCAATGTCGCTCAGAATGTTTTAACTAAATATTTTACTTCAGCCCTTGCTAGGTGTGCATAACTTCATGTTGTAATTTCGTGGATTCTGACATGCTATCCAGCCCCTGTGGACTCAAAGACGGCGGCTTCGACTCCGGATTGTGAGTGCAGGAACCACCTAGGTTGCGATTCGATCTAACAATGAGGATGCAGCATGCCCGTTCAAGCAAATTCTACCGACGCACCTGCCACTTTCACTGTTACAGTCGAAGATGTGAACTTCCTTTTCGATCGGACTTAAGGTGCTGTTGCTGATTCCTCGATTTTTATAGGAACAGCCTATCTGGGCGTTCTGTGGACAGCGAACTCCGAAGAGCCACTGTGGTAAGTCTCACAGAACAATATTTACACTAATACTAACTGCTAACTCTGTTCATAGGCGAGGGCATGGTCTTTGCCGTAAACTGCGGGGGTGAAGGAAAGCCTAACTCGTTCGCCAATTTCAAAGCCTCAGCAATTGAGTTCGGGAAAAGCTTGGCTGCCAGCGCGAGCGGTGCTGCACCAACGGAAACTCCTGCTAGTGATCCATATGGCTCAGCCTCTCCTACAGATTCTGCGCCTGCCATGTCCACAGTCACTCCAGTGTACGAAATTCCACCCGAGCCCATCGTCACCGTTGTCACCCAGGTGATCACCCTCACATTGTCTGATGCCCCGGAGCCCTCTGTCTGGACGACAACCTATGGAAGCTACCCCGGTAGTCCTGATGCTACTCCTGTCGCTGCTGAGGGAACAGTTCACAAGGTTATTGTTGGTGGAGACGGCGGTCTGGTCTTCGACCCTCCTCGTGTTGATGCAAAGCCCAGGGATATTATTGAGTTCGAGTTGTACGCAGCAATTTCTTCAGCCACTCTGAGTTCGTTCTCACCTTCTCCCGTCCAGCCACCAGAAGAATCACACTGTGACCCAGGTACGTGGACTTGCGCTTTTGGAACATGAAATCTTACTCACATAATCTTTCAGTCTTCTTTCGATAATCCCTGTCAGAAGCTTGCAGCAGATACTGCCTTCGACTCTGGATTGTGAGTATTTTATGTGTTGAAGAAGAGAAATGGGCAGATATTAACCAACTCATTAGCATGGCTGTCGAAGCAACAGCGAGTTCGTTCCCAACTTGGAGAATCACCGTTAACGACACGACACCGATTTGGGCTTACTGCAAGCAGAAGACACCGGCATCTCATTGCGAGGCTGGGATGGTCTTGTAAGCACTCGTCTAAGCATGTTCCTGCTCTTGCACATAGCTAATAATACTTTAGCGCTGTTAACTCGGTGGAAAACTCTGCGCGCAACTTCACTGCCTACATGGGAGTCGCTAAAGCCATTTCTCTTAACGCTGCCACGAACGCTTCGGCAGGCTCAGGAGATGGTTCTGGAGATGATTCAGATGGTGCAATGGGAGTTCAATTGAGCGTTGTAGGCGCATTGTCTACTGCCTTTGCAGCTGTCGTTTTCTCTGCATGGTTGTAGGGGGATTCTGGGTTGGATCTAGGCGATTGCGGACAATTCATGACATTATATATTTTGCTTCTACAGTTGTACTCAAGTTGATCTTGAGGCGGTATTGCTGTATACGATTCAATTAATCTGAACAGCCTTCTCGTAAGGATTCTCAAACCCGTTATTGTGGCAAAGAATAGATATGACAGCGAGATAACATTGTACAGAACTATGGTGACGAAAGGATGTCCTTGGCTTTCTTTTCCTTTTTCAGGCGCTTACGCTCCCGCTTCGCCTCTTCGCTCTCATCGGCTTTGGCTGCAGCTTCCTTTGCAGCTTTTCTCTCGGCTTTTCGTTTCTTTTTCGCGTCCTCATCTTCATCAGGCACAGTCATCGACACGTCAGCCTCAAGATCAGGAACCTCTGACTTCCTCTTGCGCTTCTTCTCCTTTTCAGGCTTAACTTCCTCTACCGTCTCGACGGTTACAGCTGTCACCGTTGCAGCCACTGCAGGGGTGGCTGATGATCCAGCCGCGGAACTCTGACAGTGAAACCATGATCAGACAAGAACGGTAAAACTATATAAAAAGATGAACTAACCTCATCCCTGTTATAATCGACGTAATCGCGCGACCATTCGTTGGGAGTCACGCCGTCGAGTTTTTCACCATGCTTGCCCAGCTTTCCGTCTTTCACCATCTTCTTCTTCTGAATCGCCACAGGTCCAAGTCCCCATCGTCTTGGGTAGGTGTCGCGTTCCATGATGCACCGTTTAACTTTGGCGACGACACCGTGATCGCATGTCGCAAGCTCGACCGTTGACATTTGCGCGATAGCAAGAGCGATAGCTTCGCCTAAGGAACGAAGTAAATCCAAAAGTAGAAGCTAGAGGATGTTGCAAACACATACCCTTGGTGGTCATCAGCACGACTTCCTCGTTCAAGTTAATGTCGGCGGCGTAACGAAGCAAACCAGGGATCATGAGTTTGGCACCATAGCAAACAGCGTTAACAGCGCTATCTTTGACTACAATCCTTTTGTAGCCAACCATTAAACACTCTAGTGGCCTAATTGCTCGTCGAAGATATGATTCTAAAACAAGGAGATATTAAGTGAAGATCATCGGTAGATACTATGAGCAGACCTACCGTCACGCGTATTGTCATACATCCATTGTGCGTCCAGAACATCGTGCATAGTGACAATGTCATCATTTTCTGACATGGCACCACTTCGCACACGTCTAAGTTCTTGCATGTGGCCTCCCACGCCGAGAACCAACCCCATGTGCACACACAGAGTTCGAATATAAGTTCCTGCTTCACATGAGACCCAGAACACAGCAAGATTACGCTTGTCGTCGAATTCTAGCAATTTAGTTTCATGAACTGTCCTTATACGGAGTTGACGCTTCACAGCGGAGATGAGAGGGGGGCGTTGGAAAAGAGCACCAGTGAGAGTTTGGAGAGCACGGGGAAGAGATGCAGGGTTCGGGAGAGGGGCATGTAGGCGGAGCACGGCGACGTACTCTTTTCCTGTAAACCACGAAGGTTAGAACACGAGGAAAAACGACAGTTCACAATCTACTTGCCTGCGCCTTGTTGCGATTTGACAAGGCGGGTTGCGCGGTCAATGCAAACAATAAGACATCCGGTGACTTTAGGATCTAGTGTTCCACTATGACCAGTCTTTTCAACTCTTAAAATCCGTCTAAGCCAAGCAACGACTTCATGAGAAGATGGATTGGATGGCTTGTCCAAGTTAATAACGCCAGACCTTGTAGACCATGAGATACACAATTAGAGATATAGATAATTGTAGACTCACTTGATGTAGGTCGTGATATCTCGCTTCAACGGGCTGCATCCGGCAGGGATGGGGGTAAAATGGCTTGAGCGAACTAGAAGCTTGTCGTAGTCCTTCAACAAGAGAGGCCATTGTGATGTGTCCAAAGCAGGAGCCTTTGCTTCTGACTTGATTGAAAAGTCCCCATCCACCTGTGCTGAGGAGACCTGAGCCTGCGTTAAAGGAGCCATAGGGAATGGACGACTCTGGAAGTACCAAAAATCTCAGGTCACATGCAAGATAACACAAACTTCCGAATCGGGCTCCCATGTGGCTCGGCATCTGCCGTGATGAGTGGCGGTGTCGCCTGTACAGTGGACAAAACCAGATTTTGCGCACAACGCTTTGACCTCTGTACGCTCAATCGACAACAGCAGCCACTGAGTTATCTTCTCAGTCGGATTCCATCCCTTCTCAAGCCTCCTAAAACTCACGCATCGACCATGGTCAGTAGGCATTTGGTACCGCTTTGCTGAGTTACCTTCTCAGTAGGCTCATGCCATTTGCTTTCCCCTCTTTCTACAGCCCAAAGCCGCCTCCGCCAAAGTGACTGCAAAGCACAAGTTCATCATCGACTACTCGAAGCCTGCCGCCGATGGTGTTTTCGATGCTAGCGACTTTGAAAAGTTCTTGCACGACCGAATCAAGGTCGAGGGCAAGGCTGGGCAGCTTGGTGAAAATGTCAAGATTGCTAGGGATGGTAAGTAGAATTGAAGGTCATGCTTATATTGTATCTGAAATATGTGATTCCAGGCAACAACAAAATCACCATTACTTCAAATGTCGCATTCTCCAAGCGATATCTCAAGTACCTCACCAAGAAGTTCTTGAAGAAGAACGGTGTTCGCGACTGGATTCGGTACGGCTAATGCGTCGTGTTCTTACTTGAGCTGTATTAACTATCGCCTCAGTGTTGTTGCCTCGTCGAAGGATGTGTACCAGCTGCGCTTCTACAACATTGCGTATGTCCAGTGATCCTTGCTGTGATTGCCATATTCTTACTTTCTTTTATAGTGACACCGCCGAGGATGAAGAGGACGAAGAGTAAACTTGTAGCCCTAGCATCACCCACCATGTTTTATTATGCTATGAACATGACTTGACATCCACTAGATTTCTGAGCAACAGAAGAATTAGGGAAGGGAATATTACAATACAATCCAAAGCATGAACACTTTGTACATTCAAACAGATGAGGTTTCAACAGGCGTTGAGTCCTCAGTCTGAGATGAAAGCCTGCCTGCCTTCCTCTCGCCAGCTTTCCCCCGGAGTACATTTTCGATGTAAAACTCTCCAGCCTATAAGACAGAATGTCAAGGAGCGCACAGATTCCACGAAGAGAAGCACGCACCTTGTAGCTACTTCGCACCAAAGGCCCGCTGGCGACATATAAAAAGCCCATATCCTCTGCGACTTTCTTCCAGTGTTCGAACTCAGTGGGTTCAACATATCGGTCAACCTTCATGTGTCGCTTTGTGGGCTGCATGTACTGTCCGAATGTCACGACGTCTACCTCAACCTTCCGTAGCTCTACGTCAACGTATTAGATGGGCAAAGACACGGCTAAAACAATCAGACGAACCTCGGAGAGCATCCATGATTTGCTCCGGCTCTTCTCCAACTCCTAGCATAATACTCGTCTTTGTGACCTTGACGCCGGACTTCTTAGCCTGCTCCAAGACAGCCAGACTTTGTCTGAAGGTGGCTCTACGATCGCGAACGAAAGGCGTCATGGCTTCCGAAGTCTCAACGTTGTGTGCAAACACGTCCAGTCCCGATTGTGCCACCTGCGTCACGTTCTCGAGTTTGCCCTGGAAGTCTCCAGTTAAGGCTTCTACCAGGATATGAGGAGCCCTGAAGAGTCTAAATAGTTTCCCAGGAATTCGTAGATTTGTTTCACGACATACTTTTGCTTAATCTTCATGATAGTCTCTGCAAGGTGATGTGCACCGCTATCTACGAGATCTTCACAAGCTATCAGCGAACATGCGCACAACAAAACGAACTTTCAACGCACCATCACGGTCAACAGTTGTTAAAACAATGTAGCCAAGGCCCCACCGGCTGATCGCCTCAGCAGTGTTCTCTGGTTCGTGAGGATCCAAGGGTGGTGGTGCACGCGAAGTCTTGACCGAACAGAACCTACACCCACGGGTACATGTATCGCCCATAAGCTATAAGTGCGAGTTTCAGCATGAAGTCAAAGTACACAATGTGCCATGCAATACACACCATAATGGTAGCAGTAGCGGAAGCTTTGTTCTCTGCTTCTGTCGCACCCTCTTTACCACCCCAGCAGTCACCAATGTTGGGGCACCGAGCCTCTTCGCAGACTGTATGTAGCTTGAGACCCCGCAAATCCTTCTTGATCTTGTTAAACGAAGCTCCAGAAGGAATGGCGGTCTTCAAATAAGAGGGTAGACGAGGCCTGAGGTAAGCATAGTCAGACAACGCGAACCTTGGGGCAAATAAAGAAATAATATCGCTCACCGCTTCGTGTTCCCTAGAACAATTCGATCCGAAGCAGTGCCAACAGTAGAGCTGTCCTCTTGAACGTTCCCAGCAATGAAGTCGTCCAAGGAGGGTCCATTATCCAAAGTATTACTGAATTGGGGCTTCGCAGCTGAGCCACCAGAAGTTGGCATTGCCAGGTATCGGGCGCCAGCAACCTGTCTCGAGACCTGTCTTAATTTCAATAGAGTGCTCATGACTGGCGGACGAAGGAGGTGACGGTGAGGAGCAAAGCAATGGAAGCAATCGAATGAATGCCCGGTGACTAAGCCGGAACTCCGTCCTCCAGTGTTGTGGAAACTATATGTCCAAAGCCTATTTCTATCATATCACACTCGCAAATGCTCGAACTAATATTATTCTCTAGTGACTATAGGGAGGGGGACATGAGATATGCCCAGTCTCTACCTGGCCAAGCACCGGTTCACAAAATTCGGAATCCCTACCCTCGTTTCCAAGATATCAACTCAAGGTGGTGCACTTGGAGCAGAGGTGTACGAAAACATGTTCGATGTTCTCAGCAATGTTGACCATCTCGACAAGCAAGGTTCTCCTGAGTATAACCATCCTGAAGTCTCCCATGCACTTACACTCACCAGAAGTTACGAGATAGCCCCACAGAAATCTTGGGTAAAGCATAAAATGCCCTCTTTTCAAGAATGGTCCAAGAGATGAAGGGGTGACACTTGTAGTCATTGACAGTTGGGAGCTTGTATAGATGCTTTTCCATCGATATCCATTATGCAAAACATATTCAATATACAATACATGCCGAGTGGTAGTGGGACCCTCAGAAGTCGCCCCAGCTCCTGCGAAATTTGTACTGCATTCGCTCCTGATTAGCGAACTGAGTGTAGAGCATAGAGGATGAAACGAGCAACATACCTTGTAGGGCAGGTTCTTCCTGTAGTAATTCAAACGGTGTGAGCAAGAAGCAACTTTTTGAACGAGGAAAAGTACGAACCTCAGCCTATCAGCAGGGTCTGCTGGTGCCATGTACCCATCTTCACCAGAACCCCAATCTTCTTTACCTTCTACATTGCTGAACTTTTCCTCAGGAGAGAGATCTTCAGGAGCCGGTACCCTTGTTGGTCTCGGGTTGCCGGTGGTTTCGTCGGCTGCGTGAGACTCCATCGCCAACTTCCTTGCCAATTCCTTCGCTTCCACTGCTTTAGCTGCGGCAAGCTCTTCTGCGCGACGCTGTTCCCTCAGAACTTCATCTACAGAAATGCCTTCAAATTGAGCTTCCTTCTCTGCCTCTTTGCGTTCTATACGTTCGTGGTGGCGGAAATGCTCGTAGTCCTCGGCGTGGTTGTAAGACTCATCCGTCTGGGTTTCTGGAGTCGAATGGAATTCCTCTGCGAAACGAGCGGGCCATGATTAGTATGCGGCGTTGGTGTAGCCGTCGAGAGACCATACCTTCATGGTGCAAGAAGAACTCTGCAATTACAATTCGATGAGCGTTGTTGTCGATGAGACCAGCAAGAATAGAATCATACCGCTTTCTACATCATAATGATGACCCTCAGCACCCATATGGTCGAAGTTGGGCAAGCCATCTAGTCCAACCCTCTCCAACTCTTCAGGTGTGATTTTGCCATCCTTGTCCACATCAATAGCCTTCAAGACAGTTTCTACAATTTGATCAGCTTTCTTCTGGTGTTCTTCGTCGTCCTTGAAGGATAGTTAGCACGTCACGATAATATGAAATTGAAACAGCAGGAGTACCTTGGATTTCCGAGTCGAATAGACGTGATGTACACCATAGACTGCTTGGATTTCTTCCTTGTCCCACACTCCGTCCCTATGCGACAATTGGTCAGTAAGTGGCAAGAGTGCAACGGACAGTATAAGAACAATAGCGCACCGGTTCAGGTCATGCAGTTGGAAGAAACTTCTGGTGTCGAAAGTATCACTGGGGGTATATGTGAGTGACACTATCGCCCGTTGACTATCAAAAGCTCACATATGGTGCTCAGAGCTCATCTGGAAAAGTATGGACGTTAAACCATGTCCAGTGCACAGATAACAACTCGTCCACGTACGTGTCTTTGGGCGTATTGCTGGATGGTTTCGCCTTTATTAGGGCCATGGCTTTCGTGTGCCCAAGCATGGTGCGCCAAATACGCTACGCAGATAGACAAAGCACTCTTCATTGTCAGTGTAGGATGAGAGTTGGGAAAGCAAGCTGGTCAAGCGGCCGGCGCGCGAAACAATTGTTGGCCGCTGACTAAGCTCACGAATGACTGGCGGGTACCCCAGCTTCAGGATAACTTGTACCCCAACTAGCACCAGGCAGCATATATCTATCTATCAAAATGGTGAGACCTGTGTTGTATATATCTCATGAAATTTTAGAGCTGACCTGATCCCCCGCAGTGGGAAGTTCGCATGTCAAATTCGCGCGGCGTGGCCTACTACTTCGATCCAGAAACGAAGGCATCTACATGGGAAGCACCCCCAGGTCTTACGGAGGAAGAGATATCACAGCTTCCAGGAGCTGAATATTTAAAAGGCGGTGGCAAGCAAAACACGGATGCACATGCAGGCCAGGTCAAGGCGAGCCATTTGCTCATCAAGCACAGCGGCAGCAGACGTCCTTCCAGCTGGAAAGAGGTGCGCGTTCTTGCGGATCTGCCACGCGACTAAGATATTTTCACTCACTGCTATCTGATACTGCAGGACAAAATTACACGTTCCAAAGAGGAGGCCATCCAGATTCTGCAAGAGTTCCAAGCGGAGATCAACGGCGATGCAGAGACATTCGCGAGACTTGCCCAGGAGCACTCCGACTGCTCTTCCCACACCAATGGTGGAGATCTCGGATACTTTAAACGAGGGCAGATGCAGAAACCATTCGAAGATGCCACGTTTGCGTTGGAACCAGGCCATATGAGCGACATCATCAGCACAGACAGCGGGGTACACATCATTCTCAGAACAGCTTGATTTGTGCCAGACAGTAGTAGGAAGCGAGTAAACGCGAATTGAAAGTGTACATCAAGAACAAGATGCCGTCTGGCTTGAGATTTGAGAGACTGAATCTTCATCGTTCCGTTCAGTCCCGCGTGCTAGTTCAAAATCCTAGATCCATTGTGAGGTATCTTTTGTGTTAAGAGTTCTACTAGGTGGACACTAGGTGGAAAGCCGGTCCAAGCTGTGCGGCGATAATGCAATCGTAAATCCCCTACACTCTTCAAGTTAACAGGATAAATCTGCGATGTGATTCAATGCCCGCTTTTGTGCTGTTGTGCCCTTCGTATAACCGTGTTCGAATCCAGAAAATGTGCCAGTTCGACCACTCGAGAAGATACCAACTCATATCTTATCAGGTGAATGGCCGACTTCGGTTCTTCGGAGAGGTAACGCTCGGTCTGACAGCACTTATTCCAGAAGCCATATAGAGCATGTCCCATTCCGTCTTCAAGTCTACGGATTATATGTGGCTACAGGCAAACTGAGAGTTCATGTTCCATTGCAAGCCAACGGGATTCCTCTGTTCTTGTTCCTCCAATCGCCGCTTTAGATCTGCTGCCGCTGTTGTTGACACCTGCGCCACGAATCCAACGAAGTGAAAGAATCCAATGGGATCTCCAATGTCGAAAGCAAACGCATTACGCTCGTAGACCTTGGTTTCGACAAGCTAAAAGGGCGGAAAGGTGGTCAGGACAACTAAGCGTGCAATAAAGAGCAGACACGCACTTCCTGTGAAGATACTTTACTACCGCTTTTGAATCTGCTGGCAGATGTGGATGTAACAACTCCGACTGTCCCTTCCGTAAGAAGAGAGAAAACAAGGAAATCGTAAATGCCCAAGGCCTCCAATAGCCTGGCCGCGGAGGTAGCATTCATTCGCGATAGGTTTACACTCGCCGCTGGATCCATATACGAAAGACGTGCTTTATGATTAAAAAGCAGCAGAGGGATATTGAGCTCTTCAGTCGCCATTTCTGTTGGCTCCCTTTCCATGGCTGGGTCTCGAAGGGGCTGTATTCCATTTGCTTGAGACAAAGGTTGCCGAAATCCCTCAAATTCAACAAAACTGTCAGAGTCGGAAGAGATCTCGGAGCCTTCATGAGTAGAGATCGATGGACTCTGCTCTTCGTCGCGGTCATAGATTGAAAGAAACCGAGCAGAAGCAAAGATATCACTCGGATTCGTGACATCGCAAGAGCGTGGGCCGAGCGTGGGCCGAAGGTGGGCCTTTGGGTACAGATTATTCGACATTGGCCTGCTGAAGAATGACGCTGACGATTTTATGAGAAGAGGATATGTGGTAGTGATAACCAAGTCGCAAATTCCCGTGTAGGGCTCCTGCGTTGCAGGATGGACTTCCGATGCGTCATCTAGGAAGGCGCGTAGTGTCTCAAAGTCTTGTGGTTCGGCCCATGCAGCACTCTCTTGCGGAAGGTGTAGAAGACCTTCGAACTCCCCGTATACTGCGTTATTGACCATCCGCCGAGCAAAACTAAACTCTTGTTTGACTCCAGGTGAAAGAAGAGAAGCATAATGATCGTTTTGCGCTAAATTAATCAACTGGTCGAATCTAATGGGAGGAAACGTGTGAGCTTGGGTATTTAATCAACGCCAGACGTTTGAACCTGCACTCTGTGGATCCTGGTGATATCTTTGAAGTCAGGGCAATTGCCGCATTCCAAATAGCGCAAGCTTCGCCAGCATCTATGTCCTTCTTCGTTTTGCGAAGCTTGAGGATCGCGCCCAAATGACAAGCATTCAAGTAAGCGGAGATATTGTCCATGATATGTTGCTGGATATGATGCTCCATTGGAGCCCAGTTGGAAGAGTTAGCAGGATGAGAGTTGCAGTATCTTTTCCACTTAGCGCGGATTTGATCATGAATGGCGATAATGCTGGAATGAGGTGTAACCTCCTTCAATTTCAAGTTCAGCATCTTTGGAGACCTAGCTTGTGCGAAAAAAAGAAACGAACCGGAGAAAATAAGAAATCCAAATTATGAAATCTAGTGCATGTGAAATATAGATGGAGAGCACTAGCCACTTTCATAGGTGGGTTGGGCACACGATGGATAGTTACCAGCCGGCCCAATCGCCAGAGACTATTGCGCTTCTTATTTTCAGGTGTATTCGCTGCGGCAAAGCTTCATTCTTGGAATGAGCTTACGTGTCAGGAGAGGGAAGTTCAACGTACTCAACAGCAGGGGTCCGAACGGCATTTTCCGTATACCTTCGATCACTTTTAGCAGTAAAACTTGCTTGCTGCAATTGCTGATTTGCTCTAATTATTTTCTGCGTTCAAGATTTGTAAATGCCTGTTGCTTGATATAACTCACTCGATTTGATTGGCTGGGGTGGTTGCCATGCTATCGTGACTTCATTATTAGAGTTAGAGGAGTAAAGTGAAGAGAAAGTCTTACCTATCCGCAGAGCACGCTTTTTGTCTCCAAAGTTCCATCGTGACGTCTTGCCCTAGACCAAGATTGCACACCTCAGGGGAAAGTTCGAGATTATCCATCCGCCATCGCAAAATTTGCGTCGGAAAGGTAACAAATTCCTCTCTCATAGCAGGCTTACACAAATCTGTCAACAGCTGTAAGCATTTGGTGAGAGCAAAGCAGTCACGGGGCGAAGTGATATCAAAAAGAGAGCCCTTGTGCTGATCATCTAGTCTCACGAAGGGCTATCAAGTTACATTTCAGCAATAAAAGTCGAAAATAGCCCAAGCGAACTCACCAGCTGGGAATTAGTGACTTGATCATGGTCTAGCCATCCAACCAAAACTCTCGCAGTGCATGCTTCCTCGTCTACCAAGATCCCAAAGATTGGACCTTCAATTCCCAGTGCTTGCCTCTGGTACAAACTGCTCGCTATAGTACCCCAGATAGACTCGGATGTTCCCACACAAAGCAAAGAGGCAAGTGGTGCTCGAAGTTCTTCTCCTTCGCGTGCTAGCATATGTTTGGCCAGCACATCTTCGTCAATGACAAAATCTGACCCGTATTCCGAGTTCTCATAGCAAATGCTGGCCTCATCTAGAGGTAAAACACTTGAGGAGTCCCCAGAGCCTACCGAGACCAGTTCGTCCTCGGAGAGAGCAGATTCTACTTCTATGTAACCTTCGTCGCAGAACCCACTGAGAGTCATGCGGCGAGGTAAAGATCCGCGCCTTTCTTCCTTCTGCGCCAAAGGAGCTTTTTCAGGTGTACGTCTGTCTGGTAATGACCCATCGCTGGAGAACTCGGAGTCTGTCGGCTCATCATCGCAGGAGCTCTCGGAATCGTCGTTGGCATCCGTTTCCCCGCTTCCACTAGGGTGGAACAACAGAAGCAACAATGGTTTTTCGAAGATAGTTGACTCGTCGTCCAATCCAGCTCTATCGTGAGTAGGGTGTTTAGGTAAAATAATGGTAGGGTCTCTCCTGAAAATGAAGTAGTAGTTGCATTAGCTGCCAATAGTACAAAGATGATGCATGACATACATTACCACTAGGTCTGGGAATATGGAAAGAAGGGTCGTATGAATGTAGAAAAGAAACCAAATTCTAACACTTTTAATATTGTCGCGATCTTCGCGAATGCGGGCACAGGTATCAAGGATTGCGTATTGGAATTGGCATACATTGTTAGAATCCTCGGCTTCCAGCGTCTGGAGGGTTTGGAGCTCGGAATGTAGCAATGGAACACATGCTTTTCCGACCTGCGAAGTCTCATGTTCGGTGATCTTCAAGAATGTTACAAACTAATGCATTACAGAGGACGAGGGGAGCCCACCTCGTTCAAACAGTGTGGCAAGACTCGAGAAGATTCGAGCAGACAGTTCATTTTTGCTTCTAATTCGGCATGGCATTTGCATCCTCGAATATAGCCTGGATTGTCTGCTGAAGCAGACCAGAAGGTGGACATGATGGTTTGAAGGATAGGGTTGTTTGATGCGATGCGGCAGTACGCGGCAGCAGAGGTCGACGACGGATGCTGAATATTCTGTGGCTCTTTGTCATCAGTGAGTAACGGACAGGATCGAATTCCATTTGATCCTACGAATAGGTGGTGACATAGTAATCATTTCGTACCAGAAGCCAATAAAAAATGCCAGTTTTCCTTAATACGCCTCTTTTTCAGGCGTAAGTTGGGACTAGGAAAACATTGCTCAGGCTACCTGGTTCAGTCCATTTGTGGCAGCAAACCAGGTAGATTGGCGTGTCGGATTGCGCTGGTCACTATTTTGCAAACTCAATTTGAAGGTTGAATAGTGAATGCTCACTCATGCCCATTAGCTCTGGAGAAGATACAACATGCATTCCATCTGCCTCGTCCACTGTGAACTTGAAGTCCAGATCAATTCCGCGGAAACCAGAATCCTCAGTGTCGTTCATTAGCTTCCCACCGCTTGAAAGGGGGAAAGCCAGTCAATCTTGGCGACATCGCCACCGTGACCATAGGACAATTCAGACCTGACCGCTTCATCTGACTCTTCGCACCGTCGTCTTCTCCGTAAGAAGTAGTAATGGCTGTCCAAGAGGAAAATTTCCCCGCGCAGGATGTTTCGGCAGGATTTCTAGTCGTTTTTGACATACATAGCCAAGAGATCCGGAAGAATAGTCGCCATTGGCACTGTTCTTGACTCGGAGGCTTTCACGAACGCGTGCACAAGTGTGAGTGTTGGAATTAGCACGGGTCCGGGGTGTAAGGCTTTCGATATATCGCAGCTATTGGCCAATCATCTGGAATGGTACAGGATCTGCCAGTGCAAATATACTTGAATGCACGCAGCAGTCTAAGGATGCAACGGACTGATGGCATCTTCGTAGAATCCCGGCTGTACTCATTTAAAGCTCGGTTGGTATGAAGGAAGCTACGGCGCCGAAAGAGTTTGATGAGAAGGCTAGATCTTTACTGATGCTGTACAGGGCACATAGGCGCAGTATACGTGGCCGACTGCAGCCTCTCTGAGCATCGAATGCCCCGGTATAGCTGCAGGGAGGAGAAATGCTGGGAACGGGCACTTCGTAGACGTAGACTTTCCCGAAGCGGCAATACAGGAGAGAAGCGACCAGCCACGTGGCGGTGATGGAGAGAGCTGGTGAATCGGAAACATCAGGGCAACTCGTCCGTCCGCAGATGAACGCTGGGCTGAAAGAGGTTGAACATTACAGATTTACTTGAAAGTGAACAGAGAAAACATCGAATATGTAGTGTACCAAGGCAGCAGACAGTATTCCAACGCAGCCTCGAGTGTGGTTGCCGTTTGCGATGGGGTTGTCAATCCGTCATGCTAATTCCATTTTGGGACAGCACACTGCTGAGTGGCATCTCGGGGCGTAAGGACGATGTTTTTACAAGCCCAGCCACACAATTCCCACCCTGTTCCCTTCCTTCACCTTCCTTCCCTTCCGCCTGCTCTTTTCAGCCGTCCACGTCCAGCTCGCTCGTTGGCGATACTGGACTCTTTTGATTACACTTCAGTCACCTAGTGGGCGCACACAATAATTATTTCAAGTCTATTGGGGTCTGATTCGGCTCCTTACACGAGGTTTGGCGCCAACAAGACTTTCAGCAGTTTCCCGCCGCCTCTTCTGTGAATCGTGCTCGGTCAAGAACAATGTCATTGAGCAGAATTCTCAACGATGACCCCGCACCCGGTCCATCGACGAGACCTGCTCGTCCAGTCTCACCGCCATTTTCGTCCAACCTACACGTCACCCAGCCAGATATTCCCCCTTCGCCTCACCATGCAGCACAGCACCGAATTGCGTATCCAGACGCTCGACCTCCCTCGCCACACTCCATTAGTACTGGTCGAGTAGAGCGTCTTCGGTCCCCTTCTCTGTCCGTTCGAGATACACCGTCGCATTCTGGTTTAAGGGGTCAACAAGACCCGGCGTTATATCAGCAATATACCCCGCACCCTGGCTTGGATGAGCCACACTACCGTAGTTCGAAACGCAGAAGGAACGAAGATGAAGAGTTGCAGTCGCCGGGTTACAAACGCGTACGCTATATATGTTCCATTTACGCTTTGCTGTGGCTAACACTCAGAATTAGGTACATCAACCTTCCAAGGCGCGTATGTACGAACCGGAGACCCTTGTTCACGGAAAATCCCCGTTGAGCGCGTTTGTCATGCCCGAGCACAGGGGTCCGCGCTATGAATCCGAATTGGAGGAAAAACGGCGATTATTATCAACCGACCTCGATGACTGCAGAGAAATATGGGAGGAAGAACTTCAGAGGTTCATGGTAAAGGCTCAGAGACGCAGGAAGGAGATTGAATACCGTGTCAATCACGACATCCAGGTATGTTCCCATTTCTCTTACCGTTTTACGTCCTATTTACCGATACGCAGGACCAGATATCGCATACAGCGCATCGGTTATCCCACCATTACGCCATCAGACTATCTCGAATGTCAAGTGCCCAACCCGGCACAATGCCTGAACCCGTACCAATCCAGGAAGACCACGACGCGTATCAATACCAGGAGCAAGCCCCTTTATTACCTTATGAGGGTACCCAGTTCATCGACAGTCCCTCTGCTGATCACGGACGTTCAGCACCTGCTAATCACACGAAGAAGAAAGGAAGAGAGTCCAAGAGACCTGCCGCTCTGTCCGACGCTAGCGACGTCGAACAACCCGTCCCACAGAGGAAGCCAGCGAAAAGGCGCAAATTAGACACATCTGCTCCTGAGCCTCCCCCGGAGTCTTTCGACGTGATGCCTTCAGAACAAACCCCAAAGCCTAGTAAAGGCAAAGGAAAAGCAAAGGCTGTTCCTCCACCCACGGTGTCGGCATCCGATACCCCTTTGGAAGCGACTGCGAAACCTGGTCGAAAGAAAGGTGCTGGCAAGAAAGGGAAGCAGACTGCTACAGCTCCACCACCACCACCGCCAGATGAAGCTTTTGATATACCACCACCAGCGCTTGAAGGCACCCAAATCCCCGCTCCCTCGCCCGCTCGGCAACATCTGCAACAGCAACGTCCTGCTATGGTCACCGCTCCGCCTTCAATAGCAGATGATGATATTCAGATTGCTTCGCGAACATCTTCTCCTGTACCTGGTCCTATGGCAATCGTGTATGACCTCGGTGATGTGCCGCCCCCACTCAAGAAAGCTAGGAAAGTAGACGAGGCGGGTATGTCTAAACGCGTAAAGACGTTAGAAGAGGCGCAAAAGAAAGTGTGGACGAATATTGCTAGACGCGACATAATTAAGGTAGGGTTGATATTGAACGATTGGTTTTTTCGCTTTTACTAACATATTTTAGGCTCACAAATACTATGCTTCTGGAGTATCCGCACGTCACCAACAGGCTTCCAGGACTGCTAAGCTCGCATCTATGCAAGCCCGCCGCGCGTACACCAAAACGGCAAAGACGGCCAAGGACACTCAGACAAAAGCCAAGCGTCTGATGCGTGAAATGCAAGTGTTCTGGAAGAAGAACGAGAAGGAGGAGCGGGATGTGAGGAAGAAAGAACAGAAGGAAGCTATGGATCGTCTCAAAGCTGAAGAAGAACGACGTGAAGGGGCTAGGCAAGCTCGTAAGCTTGAGTTCTTAATTAGCCAAACGGAGCTCTACAGTCATTTCGTCGGTAATAAACTCAGGAGTATGCACCTCTTCTCTCCTTTTTGAGACACGTGTTGACTCTCTTTTCTTTAGCCTCGGAAGTAGAAGGCGAAGGTGAAAATGCGCCTGCGCCTGCTGGAGCTGAGGTGGATGTTGCACAGACTGATAATCTGGATGAGATTAACTTTGATGATGGTACGTTCTGCAAAATCTTCGCGTACGTATCATACTGACCATAGATGGTAGAGGATAAAACCAACCTTTATCGGCATGCGAAGCACAATGCACAGGAGGCAATTGCGATGGCGAAGGAGCGTGCTCAGCAATTTGACATTCAAGCTGCCTTGGACCGTAAGAACAACGCGAAGACATCCAACATCTCAGATGAAGCAGAGGTCACCGAGAATGGAGAGCCATCTACCAACCCTCCTGTCGATCGTATGTTCTGTTCTCACATCATCTGAGGCGTCAAATTGATGTTGTTTGTCAGTGGATTCGGACGAGCTGAATTTCCAGAACCCAACGTCATTGGGAGATGATCTCAATGTTACGCAGCCGGAGATGTTAGATGCTACTCTCAAAGAGTATCAGCTGAAGGGATTGAACTGGCTTGCTACGCTATATGAGCAAGGGATCAATGGTATCCTCGCCGACGAGATGGGGCTGGGAAAAACTGTACAGTCGATTTCCCTACTGGCATATCTGGCTGAGAAGCATGACATCTGGGGACCTTTCCTTGTTGTGGCTCCAGCATCTACTCTTCACAATTGGCAACAGGAGCTTACGAGATTCGTACCCAAGTTGAAGGCTCTTCCATATTGGGGTAACCCGAAGGATCGTGCAACCCTTCGAAAGTTCTGGAGTAAGAAGGAGATCAGTTACGACGCAGACGCTCCTTTCCATGTTCTTATTACGAGCTATCAATTGGTGGGTGGCTCGCCTGGTTGAAACATGCTAAGATATTGACAAGGTTATACAGGTAACACAAGATCAGCAGTATTTCCAGCGCGTTAGATGGCAGTACATGATTCTAGATGAGGCCCAGAATATCAAGAATTCGGCCAGTGTTCGTTGGAAGACGTTGCTTGGATTCCATTGCAGAAATCGGCTTTTGCTCACCGGAACTCCCATTCAAAACTCGATGCAAGGTAATTCCAGTTCTTTTAAGGAACTTTCTTGCATATACTAATGAACCATTCAGAGCTGTGGGCGCTACTGCATTTCATCATGCCAAGTCTATTCGATTCGCATGACGAGTTCAACGAGTGGTTCTCGAAAGACATAGAGAATGCTGCAGACAGTAAAGGTGGAAACCGACCTAGCGAGCATCAACTTCGCCGCCTTCATATGATTTTGAAACCTTTCATGCTGCGCCGAGTTAAACGCCATGTTCAGAACGAGCTCAGCGAAAAGGTGCGTCGACCTCCATGATGTGCCTTTTCTTTGCTGACAGTATACATCTAAGATCGAAGTCGACGTGTATGTTGATCTAAGTGCAAGGCAGCGGTCGATGTACAAGGCTCTGTTGTCGAAAGTGTCAGTGGCAGACTTAATCGCAAAGGCTTCAATGCTTGGGGATGCCGAAGCCAACAGAACGTTGATGAATCTCGTCATGCAATTCCGAAAGGTGCGCTAGAACTTTCTGGGGCGATGCATGTGCTCATGGCATTGCAGGTTTGTAATCATCCTGAGATCTTTGAGCGTGCAGACGTCGTTGCGCCATTCTCATTTGCACGCTTTGGTCGCTCTGGTCCTCTGAATCGAGATGGAGATGTCCTCTCTGTTGCGTATTCAACACGGAACCCGATCGAGTTCAAAATCCCGCAGTTGTTCTTCACCGGAGGTGGCTTAGTGGATACTCCTCACGAGAAGGCAAATCGGCCGGATGGAGTACTAGGGAAGTTGCTTAACATCTGGTCGACAGATTGGATGCATCATTCATTGTATGAAACTACTTCCAGCTGTAAGTTTATTTTTATGACTCCATTAAAAGGCACTACTAAGCATGCCTATTATGATAGCCTTCGCGTTCCTTCGGCTTCTCGGACTATCTCCTCAGGAATCACATAACATCGGCAGACAGTCCCTACTCATGCGACATGTCTCTGGTACTCAAGAGCGACCCCCGACTCTGGAGGATACTCCGTACTCAAGGTATGCCCCACTCATGATACCATTATCATTGATGGTTGACATCTCGTTAGGGACACCATGTTCCTCATGAACCTCCCCAGCACTTCTCTTTCCAGCGCGATTGATGTGCCGAATCAGTTACCTGCCTTGGCCAAAATCTCTAGTACATCATGGTCAGAGTCTTGCCTATCCAAAGCTGACCTGAGATGGTACATACCTGCTGTGGTTGCCCCTCCTATCGTCATCTCCTGTTCCGACCGCTCGTTCGTTGAGCTGCAATCTCGCTTTTTGGACGCACCTCTGGAAAGTCTTGCTTTCTATGGAGTACCCTTACCTCTTCGCGATTCAGAAGTTGCTTGTGATGCCTACAGTACCCTCTTCCCTGGTTTCTCGCCACGGGGGTTAATGGAGACTTCCCCCGCTGACCAAATTCCTGTATCCCCCATGCAAGTGCCAGACGCTCGTCGGCTCATATACGATTCCGCAAAACTGGCACGCCTCGACACCTTGCTACAAGAGTTGAAACCAGGAGGTCATCGTGTTCTTGTTTACTCACAGATGACGAAAATGCTTGATTTGATGGAGGAATACCTTATCTACCGCCAGTATAAGTACCTGCGACTCGATGGCTCCTCGAAAATCGAGGATAGGCGTGACATGGTTACAGATTGGCAGACGAAGTGCGTATGAAAATCCATTTCTGTTCCACTTGTTACTCATCCAATTTTCTGTAGGCCGGAGATCTTTGTTTTCCTCCTGAGCACAAAGGCTGGCGGACTAGGAATCAACCTCACGGCTGCTGACACGGTCGTCTTTTATGATCATGACTGGAATCCATCTAATGATGCTCAAGCCATGGATCGTGCTCATCGTCTCGGGCAAACGCGTCAAGTTACGGTCTATAGGCTGATTACCAAGGGTACTGTAGACGAGCGCATTATTCAGATGGCGCGAGTCAAGAAAGACGTAAGTCTAAATACCTCCCTTCTCGTTCGTGCATGTTTGCTCATCTCTCCTACCAGGTACAAGACATAGTCGTGGGAAGCAAATCCTTGAATGAAGTCGCGAAACCAAGAGATATGGCTCAGCTGTTGCTTACTGATGAGCAATTAGCCACCATGGCAGATATGCCAGCTCCTGCCGCCGATGTCTCTACTAGTCGCGTAGCTAATGCGAAGAGCGTTCAAGACCTTTGGGGAGAGGAGGACGATGACTTCTTCGGCGGCGGAGGAAGTAGTGCAGCAGCCAATGGTACCCCCACAGGTGGTGAAAACGGTGTGGTGGTGGAAAGAGGTGGCAAAGCCGGTCGAGGCAAAAAGAGAGGTGGCGCCACAGGCGCGAAACGGGGGAGGAAAAAGAAAGTCCAGGACTAAGATGCGTGAAGAGGCTCCATTCGAGATTTCATGTTTGGATAGTTGGACAGTCTAAGGACCTTTCATATTGTGCTTGTTTACGAATCTTTATCTTCCTCTCTAGACTCTTCCATCTTTACCTATTATTTGTATATACGCTAGCTGTAGTCGTAATCTGTTGTATATAAGCGTACGCTGTTCAACCATCCGAGGGACCTACCGTTCCACGTTCTTCAAGCGTACAAAGAAATACGGTGGCCAAACCTAGTACTATACAAGTTGGCGCTGCCATGTTCGTATTCTTCAATTACTACTGATGTTCTTGAGTTTCATTGTGGCACTTTTCGGTTCAAATATCTTGATGCTTGGTAGATCCATCGTTAAACTTTGGAGAAGAGATCCGGTTGAGGTGCGAGTTATATGATAAATGATAAAAGATACTTGTATGGACTCTGGAAGCCAAGTAAGTACGCAATAATGATAAAAGTGTATATCGAATGTTATTTATGGGTTGGTCGAAGTGGAATTGACTACAGGGAATAATGCATCGCTATCATCAACTTCGCACAATGTGTTGCCGCCAGAGGGCGTGGTGCCGTCATTCCAGTAAGCAGCGTAGACTGCTTTCATACACTCAGAGTATTCAGCAAGAGTAGTGTGCTGGAGGGGAAATCAAATCAGAATTTAGAGATCGTTATGATTTAAGAGCACTCACTCCGTGTCCACGCTGCTCGACATATTCGGCACTGTCACCCAGTAATGCTGCGGTCTTCTCTGCTAAGCTTTTCGGAGTCACAGGATCCCATGTGTTAGTGGCAACGAGAATCTTGTTCTTCAGTGTACTGTTGAAAGGACCATTGAACCGCTCAACAGCACGATAAGGCCACATTTGAGCTATGTGACGAGGATGGAGAGCGGACAGCCCGACTGATAACATGTTAAAATAGGACAGATATTGAAACATATCAAGGTACTCACAGTATCCAGAGACATCTGTGCTGGTAGCAACACGCTCTTCAAGAAGGTCAAGCATAGTAACATCATCGAACGGATCGTGTGCATCTCCTGCTTCAATAGCCATTTGATCATCCGAATGAGGGACGGTGGGGTCGGAAAGAAGTGCAAAAACTGTCGTGCCATTTTGCTCCGCAACCTGTGCTAGACCGGCCAATGTGCCGTTTGCAAGCAAATTGTAGTTGTCGGGGAGCGTTTTAAACGAAAGATTGCTCCACAGACTTGGGTTATATAGGTCACCTAAGATCTGGGACCGAACGAGCCAGCCTATGCCAGCCTCTTCGTGAGCCCACTATTAGAGCAATATTCAGTCTTCATGGCAAAATCGGTGTAAAATGCGACGTACATCAGTAAGATTTTTCGTCCAGGAGACGATATCCATTCCACCCAGAAGAGTCTCGTTAGCGAGACCGCATCGCTCAGGACCAGCAGCAATACACGCATCACCGAGTTCTTCGAAGACCTTCTCGGCGTCAACAACCATCTCACGCCATTGCTATTTCAAAGGGATGAGTCAATGGCCTTAACAAGCGTTGGAAGCTGAGGGGGCTTACCAGGTAGAACCTATCCCAATATAATTCCGCATCCACTAGACCATCGATGATCACCTTTCCAACACGCTGGTAAATGTGTATGTTAGCGTTAAGGGGCAGCATTCGGCTGGGAAGTGGTCACGCACGTCTGGGAACATGTTCACAAGTGTTTGACCAAGGAGTGTGCCACTATTAGAGTGTCAAAGCTCAGAAGCCGAACCGAGTGTTTTAAGTAATACTTACTAGCTGAAGCCCCAAAAGTTTATATCAGCGCCTTTCCCTTCGAATAATTCGGTCATAGCAACAACGTCCCTAACAGTAGCTACCGTGCCGACATATTGAAAGTATGGGCCTGAGGCAGTCGCATCACAAATCTCCTTGATTGCCTCGTAAGTGTCCTCTGTTGAGTCCGCAAGGCTGTAATAATTCTCAATGTCTGTGGGGTCACTGAAGTTTCCGCTGTAGTCATACGAGGCACCCTGGGCAGTCGCGTTGAAATATTCGAGGTATTCGCCCTCTGTTGCAAAGCAGCTCAAGGCTCCGGGGCTTCAGACACACAGGTCAGCTATAGAATAACTCGGAAGAATGTCAGAATACGCACACAGTCTGAGAACCGACGCCTCGAGGATCCCATCCAATGACGTCGTAGGCGCTTCCCGAGGTGTTGAATAATCTGGGACCATAAACGCCGGCCACAAACGCTAGTCCGCTGTCCGCTGGGCCACCTGAGTTCGCAGAAGTGTGAGGCCAAGTGTGCTTTTATCCCAGATAGGCGAACATAGTCTTACCAGGATTGATAAATATTGATCCTTTCTTGGTTTCTTGATCAATAGCTGCTATTCTGATCAGAGCAAGCGATCCCTGACCAGCCGACTCGTTGGCCCAGTCGAGAGGAATAGTGAAGTTGGCGCAGCTATAGGAAACAGATGTATCGAGGTTTGGGTATAGTGATTGGGAGCACGTTGTCCAGTTGAAGTTAGAGTTCCATTCGGAAGTTCGCGCAAGCATGTCCTCGAAAGAAGAGTTCGCAGCTGCATAAGCCATCGCAGGCAGCACAGACGACGCCGCAGCTGCGAGAATAGATAAACGAGTCATAGGGGTGGATGAGTGGTGTACCAACCCCAGTAGACAAAGAATTCGCTTTATATAGTGCAGAACAACTGCCATGTTGGAGATCAAATTCATGTAGCTAGTGTTTCAGACAGAAACAGGGAAGACAATGCCGCCGCGGGATGACGCTATGCCGGTAGGACTGCGAGGATGAGCTCGAGAAGGCTTATGTATTACTGCTATCTGTCTAAGTGGTGATACAAGCATCGCTTGCCAGTGGGTGATCAGAAAGTTCCACGTCTAAGCGCAGTCGACGTCAAACGCTCAGGAGTAGTTTCAATCGTGTGCTGGCCAATGAAGGTAGTTAGAATGGGATCTAACCTAAACTCCTTTTTTGTAGGCATTGGCCAGACTGGACGCAAGCACGCCGAGAAAGAGCGCCAAGAGTAGAGTATGATATTATTAACAGCATTGCAGTGATGACGCCGCATACTTACAGGCTTACAGCTGCCTACAAGCTGCGGAGCGCCATTCGCATTATATTGAGCGCTCACTGGTTCTCCCGTGGTGCAATGAGTTCTCGGCAGGGATGCGACGAGTTGCAAATCTTTGTCATTGTCAATGATCAAATTTACCGTATCTCAGGCCCTAGAAATGGCCGCACAAATAAGCCCGAAACTTTCTCAACGAAGCCATTCAGCACGGCTGTGACTTTCATAGAGAATGACAGCCCGTAAGTGATGTCGCAGCTGCTTCAGTCTTTCTCTCCTAGAAGAACATGAGGTCGAATTATCCTGCTTAAGAAATTAGGGATAGCAGTGATCAAGTCGCCAGACAACGAAGGGGTAAGAAAGGACTGAGTCACTGAACAACCAAGCATGCAGTATTCGAGTTTTTGGGATACAATAGAGCCACTGCGGCACTTATTGCGGGCTATTATAGTGCGGAAGAGATAGGAAATGACGAAGGATCGAATGTACCATTAGTGAGCTCCTCCGGATAGCTGTTCCACTGAAATGTGTAACCCAGGTGAAAGGTGTCAATAACTCGGCCTCCCGGTGACATCCACCCGATGTTGGGCGCACAGTGTAATTGCCGGTATTTGAGTCACGAATGAATTTGTCCAAGTCGTGTGAGTCCTCCTACGCAGATTTGGCCATAGAGAAAATGTAACTATTATACCATCGCCTGGATATTGTGAGTGAGTCAAATCGAGCTGTCCACCGAGACGAATCTCTTTTATCATTTCAAGACAAGCAGCCAAAGATATTTGTGATACGCTAAAATACGTCTGATTACTTCTTTGAGGTTCAAGCCATTGCTATGCGCAGAGTGCGTGTAAAAATTAACCCAACCACCAGGACCTGCTGCCGCCTCGCAGTGGGATCTGCAGAGCACGAAAAGTTGGCGAAGGCCGCTTATCGACTAACGAACTCTTGCAGATCAAACCCGAACTAGTCTCCCCCCGTGGTCCCGACTCCATCGATAACTAGAAAGCACTCTAGACTTGATCGTTGCAGTGCCTGTGGGAATCTCCAGGCTCCATATATTGCGCACCCTGCGTACCAGATCTTGTGGGATCTTCACGCCAATCGCCTGCGCCCCTGGATTTGCTGGAGTCACAACGATATAGTCAATGTTTCGAACGCCCTTGTCACGTAACATGTCGATGGTCCCAGAATCTACAATGTGACGCGAAGATAGGGCTGTGCCAAATACAATGG
>Ga0247730_1000424_pt1 | contig 32022 bp, 13 predicted proteins | sample UWRJL073202C2_FD_180959 | JGI IMG/M metagenome (GOLD analysis project Ga0247730, IMG submission 180959) | Plant litter microbial communities from Arlington Agricultural Research Station in Wisconsin, United States - UWRJ-L073-202C-2 | ecosystem: Environmental > Terrestrial > Plant litter >... | reverse complement strand
GGATTTCCCCCTTCGTCTGCCACGGTTGCCGAACCGTTGGTTCCTCCGTTGCATGAAACGTTTGTCTGGGCCGCGGCTGTAGCGTCAAGCGCTGTCGGCTGTGTTATGGTAGCGCTTGCCGTTCCGGTGCATCCGTTTGCGTCAGTAATGGTAACCGTGTAGGTTCCGACCGCAAGCCCTGTCCTGTCTTCCGTTGTGATTCCTCCGCCCCAGCTGAATGTATAAGGTCCGGTTCCTCCTGTCGGCGTAAGGTTTATTGCTCCGTTTGTGCCGCTGTTGCAGGAAACGTTGGTTACTGTGGTTGTGCCCGATACTGTAGCAGCCGGCTGTGTAATTGTAAACGCGCTTGTTGCTGTACAACCCAAAGCATCTGTAGCTGTTACGGTGTATGTTCCTTGAGATAGTCCTGAAGCTGTTTGTCCCGAGCCTCCAGATGGTGACCAAGAATAAGTATATGATCCTATTCCTCCAGATGGAGTTGCTGTAGCTGTTCCGTTTGAGCCTCCGAAGCATGAAACATTTGTTTTCGATTGCGTAATGGTAATGTTTGAAACCGTCAATGTTGCAGCTGTTGAATTTGCATTGCCGACTGTATTAGTACCCACAGCTCTGTAAGCATATCCATTCAGTCCTGCAGTAGCTCCCGTAATTGTCAAAGTTGCTGTTGTTGCTCCAGAATAAGGCGCTCCGTTGCTTATATTTGTGAACCCAGCACCAGTATCTACCTGCCATTGGTAAGAAGTGGCATTTGATACTACGGTAAATGAAGTAGTGCCATTTACGCATACTTGCGCATTTTCTGGATTTGTGGTAAATGCCGGAGCTGCCAGTATAGAAAATCCTGTAAGATTTAGTACTACGGAGCCTGATGAAATCTTATCCCAATTGGCTGGATTTGCTACAAGTGCCTTGTAAGCTGCTAGTGATCCCTGTTGCGTTCTGTCTCCATTGTATTGTCCTCCCAATATTCCAGGTTGCAAGAATATATTGCTAGTTCCGGCAAGCGTAGTCGGAAGATAAGAAGTAGATCCTGTGATGCCCCCAGATGTTGTCCATCCTGTAGCTGGTCCTGTTGATCCTGAGTACCCTATTCCGAATAGCAGCGTGCCACTAAAGTCACTCGTTGCGGTATTTCCAGGATTTGTTCCTCCAGTACCCTGAAAAGCAAAAATCTGGTCACCCGAAGTGTTTACGAGAGAGATGCTAGGCGTCACACCGCCGTTTGAATTCGTTACTGAAACAATCTCACCGATGTTGGTGACCATTGTAGTTCCATTGCCTGCGATCGTTATTATCGTTCCAGCTGGAATTGCAGCACCGGTATTGTTTCTCCAAGTCGCGTACTGCTCCTGATCTCTATAGACTCCAGTAGCGCTAGCATTTGAAGAAGAAAAAGCGTTGTCTGTAAACTTTATCTGCGTGTTTACCGGCAAACTGACCCAGTTGACAAAAGAAAAGTTGTCGGGGTTGGTCGCATTGATCCCTACGATCGAAATATCGCCTGTGGCGAGTGTCTGTGCTGCTAATTTTGTACTGGCAAATGCCAACAGCAGTAAGAGCACTAGGGATATCCTTCCCCGTGCCCTAAAGTAATGTTTTTTCATATTCTTAAATTTAAATTGTTTTGTATTACTCTCCTTTTCCTAAAAACGGGAGGAGCATATCGTTCCCGTTTTCAGAAAATTGTCTGATCTTTAGTTGCGAGAAGGGTATAGTCCCGACAGGCAAATGATGTAGCTCAGTCCCAGTACTGGCTGTACGATAGAAAAAGGGATACTGCCTCCAGTTGGCTGTGCCGTTGCCTGTATGTTTGCTGGCGCCCCAGAAGCATTTGTAGTACTGCTATAAATAGCCTCGGCAGGCGTTCCTAAATACGCGCCTACAGGGCCTTCTGCATCTGCATTGCTGTCATTTACGGGAATAGCTAATGTTCCTGTAATTGAGTGGGTGTGTGATGGCATGTTTGAAACCAACATCGATATAGATTCAGTACCTGTCACTTCTCCCAATGTGTAGTTTGAAAGCCCAGGCCCAGTACCCATGCCTACTGCCATTCTTCCCCTAAGGTCTGGAAGTGCGAAAGTAGTCTGCCCATTTCCGCCATAGGTTGTTCCCAATATTGAAAAAAGAGCTGTATTCTGTGCTATAGACAAGATTTGTCCGTTGCAAAATGCCCAGCCGCGCGGCTCAAAATTGCCCGCAAATAATTTTATCATTCCTAAAAATTCGTCCATAATTTAATAGTAGGTTAAGTTTAACAAATTTACCTTCTAATCCCGAGCTGTTCCAGCGTATAATTACCTGTTTTTTAATTGCAACTTATTGTTGGATAAAATGTTACGGGTGTTTTTATGCTGTAAGTAAAGCCTGACTGAAAGTAAAATAAAGTTGTTTTATTTGTTTTAGGAGCAATGCAAGGGTACACATGTACTTGCATTTGCTTCTCAGTTATTTAAAGATTACTAATTGCGTGAAGGAAATATCCCTTCCAGACATATGATGTACGACAGTGCCAATGTTGGCTGCAGCAATGATATTGGCAAATTGTTTCCAGTTGGTTGTGCTGTACCCTGTATAGGAGCTGGAGCAGCTGTTGCATTCGATGAGGAACTGTAGATAGCGCTTGAAGGCGTTCCTAAATAGGCGCCAACCGGACCTTCCGCATCTGCATTGCTATCGTTTACAGGAAGACTTACTGTTCCCGTAACAACATGTATGTGTGCTGGCAGGTTTGCTGAAGTTAATGTTACTGCTTCAGTACCAGCCTGCTCGCCAAGATCGTAATAAGAAAGACCAGGGCCTTGACCCATGCCGACAGCGCCTCTAGAGCTAAGGTTTGGCAATGCAAAAGTCGTAACGCCATCGCCTCCATAAGTAGTTCCCAAGATTGCAAATACAGCGGTGTACTGTGCAATAGACATCAGCTGTCCGTTGCAAAAAGCCCATCCTACTGGTGCAAAATTCCCTCCAAATAATTTAACAATTCCAATGTATTCGTCCATAATTTAAATAGGTTAAGATTATAGCCAAATTTAGCCCGGGAATTTTTCTCTGCCGTGCGTATAATTACCTGTTTTTGGTTGAGGGAGTGAGGGTTAGGTGGGTTGCAGGTTGCAGGTTGCAGGTTGCAGGTGGAAGGTTGCAGGTTGCAGGTTGCAGGTGGAAGGTTGCAGGTGGAAGGTTGCAGGTGGAAGGTTGCAGGTGGAAGGTGGGCTATTTTACATAATTGTTTTGATGCATCTGATATGTGTATCTATGTCTTTACTTTATGAAGCAGGAAAGTGGATAGTTCTTATTTAGGTAAAAGGAATAGCAACAGAGAATAGGGAAGAAAAGGACAATAAGTGGTGGGCCGTTTTTCAAATACCAGCAAATCTTAAATTTGGCTAGGCTGTGTGATTTTGAAAGTGGTTAGCCCAAGGGTTACTGTGATTACTGAAACGGCAAAGTCATTAATGTCCAGATTGCCGTCCCGCCAATTCTGACGGAGCAAAGCCAAAATGTTTTTTAAAGGCATGTGAAAAATGCGACAGGTTCTCAAAACCGATTTCATAATATATCTCAGATGGTTTTTTATTTTTTTCGGTCAGTTGGTAATGTGCCAGTTCTAATCGCTTTTGCGTAAGCCAACGCTGTGGCGTTATATTGAAAGCAATATGGAAGTCTCGCTTAAAAGTAGTCAGGCTCCGGCCTGTCAAATAGCTAAATTTTTCCAAAGGCATATTGAACATAAAATTCTTTTCCATAAAACTGATCAGACCAATCTTTCCGGGTTCTTCAAAATTGTCCAAGACACTGTCGATGCTGCTGTCGATGGTTCTCAAAATGCTGATTGCTTCATTGATCTTCAATGATGCAATATTTTCTGGAAAATTCTCCTGGATTTCAAAGTAAGGCACCAGGGAATCCAAACAGCTTTTCATCAATGGGTGTTTGTGAAAACTGATAATTTTTTCATCCGCCGCAACTTTTGGTTTTGCATTGCCAGAATAAATTTTCCTTAATCTTTCTGGCGACAAATGCATTGCAACTGCTTTGTGGGGCAATCCGTCTTTTGGACGATTAATTATTGTTGCCAATTGGATTCTTGGAATTAAAAAAGCATCGCCCGCATTAAATGTAAAACTTTCATCGGCCTGAATAATTTTTGTTTCACCCGAAATCAGCCACACCAGCAAATGCTCATCAAATGCGGCTTCGGTTTTAAACAACTTACCTTCGTAGCAAGAAAGTTTTATTTCTGGAGTTATATATTTTATTTGATATTCCATGATGCGCTTTAATCGTAAAGTTATGAATTTAATCAAGATCAAATGGTGTACCTATCATTTGTTCGCTCAATTTCCACAAACGTTTTGCATTTGTTTCGTCTAGCGAGTAGCTTTTAACCCCGCCTATAACTGACAATTCGGCGTTGATGTCTGCAACTTCGGCATTTTCACAGTAAACGCCGCCTAAATCAGCAAGCATGGGGCTGGTCGCACACCAAACAGTAGTTGCTGCACCTTGGGGAATTGTTTTTAGTGAAGCCGCAACTTCAGGCAAAATATTGCCTTCGGCATCGCTGTAGCCTAATTTTTCGAATAGGCCAGCTGGGGCTTCTCTTGCTAATTCTGTTTCACCTACAGCACCAGGGCAAAGGGCATAGCTTCTTACGCCAAATGTTTTTGCACGGGTATCCAATTCAAGCGAAAAAAGATTGACTGCAGTTTTTGACTGTCCGTAGGCTTCCAATGTTTCATAATCCCGATGTAAAAAATTAGGGTCTTCAAAATTGAAATCTGAAAACTGGTGTCCGCCAGAAGATACATTGACTACCCTTGCCCCATTGGCTTTTTTTAATGCGTGCCAAAGTCTGGAGGTCAATTGAAAGTGCGCCAGATAATTGGTTGCGAGCTGCGTTTCAAAACCGCGACTGTCTCTGCGAAGCGGCACCCACATGATGCCTGCATTGTTGACCAGCAAATGCAAAGGCCTATCTGAAGCTAAAAATTTTTCTGCAAAGGCATCGATTGATGCTGTGTCCATCAAGTCCATTTTTTCTATTTCAACATTAGCAATGCCTTCTAGGTTTTTTCTGGCTTTTTGGACATCCCGCGCAGGCACAATTACGCTCATCCCTGCTTTGGCAAGAGTTTTGGCAGTTTCCAGACCTATGCCAGTATTGCCGCCAGTTACAATGGCAATTTTTCCGACCATGTCGATGTTTTTGATTACTTCGGCTGCAGTTGATTTTGCATTAAATCCTGAACCGATCAGGTGCTGCAATGCTCCCTGATAATTATCTTGTCTCATTTTTATTGTTTTTTATTGGGACAAAGATACACAGCAACATCTCTAGTGACTTTGCTCAAACGTCTGAATGTAGTTTGTTTAAACGTCCATTTAGCAATGCGGTTTCTATTAAAAACAAACAAAATGTGAGCAGGAATTGTCTAGATTACCAAAATTTTCCTTCCTGTATTTCCTCCTTCTCTGGGTTCCAATCTACAAAGAGGCCGGCTTTGAGCTTTGGATGCGCCTTTATTATATTTTTAACGGTTTCGGCTTTTAAGGATCCAGTGTAGTCAAACCTTTCCAGCTTTTCCATTTGCAAAATAGCGCTGATTGAATTTTTGTCTCTCAACGCCACAACAGCGAGGTCGAGGTGCCTTAAGTTTTTAAGCTGGGTAAAAAGCACCATGCTTTCCAGCCTAAGGTTTTTGGGTGTCCACCGATTGCCATTCAGGGCTAGGCCAACCAGGCTTTTTATTTTTCCTATGGGAGCATAGCTTTGGATATTGAAACAGTTTTCAATTCTCAAATGATGCAAATTTATTTTTTCTAACACGTCAATATCCCGAAGCTGTGAAAAACTGTCTATTTCAAGCCTTTTCAAGTTTTTTGCTCTGGCTAATTTGGACAGATCTGATACTTTTGAAGATTCTACCAGCAGTTCTTGAAGATTCGGAATCTGGCAAACAGCATCAAATAATTCCTGACCCATTCCACAGCTAATTTTTATTCTTTTTACGGCGGCGAGTTGCGGTAAAATGGCAATCCATTTTTTCTCGATTTCTGACCTGCCTTTTGTGTTCAGCGTGTCGTATAAAAAGGACAGGCTTTGAATATGGAGGTTTTCTGTGTCCAGATTTTTATTGTCCAATTGCTGCACTGCTATGTATTCGATCTCTGACTCTTTTCCTTTGTAAAACTGGCTCATCCTATATCTGTCAATTGTATTTTCCATGCTTATTCTATTACTGTTAACGGTGCGGCTAGCCTTGCTCATTTAATTTTTATTTCGCCTGACTTGTAGAGGCTGATAGCTTTCTGCAGGATTGTTGTTATAGTTTCTATTGGCAAGTCTTTTTCTGGATCTAGTAGCATTATTTTCATTCTTGAGCGCTTTTCCTGAATCAGTTCTGGATTGTCAAAATATTTGCCCTCTACGATTCCGATATAGGGCTTTCTTAGCGTTTTATGGATCCACAAATAACAGCACATTTTTCCGCTATAGCAAAAAAAAGGCATTCCGTATTTTAAAATATTCGTCATCTCGGGATCCTGCGACAGGATTATTTCCCGGAGCGCCAGCAGGCATCCTTTTAAAGGCTCTTCTTGCCGCAGGTAAAAATTATTCAGTCGTGGTTCCATTATTAAAGCTGTTGCCGTTATTTTAATTAGTGTCTTGGGTAGATCTATACGAGACGAAGTTACTAAAAAAAACACCTGCAAGACTGCGCTATGCCATGGGCTATCGTGCCTGCTGCATTAATTCGTATTCTACTTCTCCGTCTTCCTTGTCGGCGACCTTTATAAAGCCAAGTTTTTCGATAAGCCTGACTGCGGCTGCATTATCCCGGTTTGTGCCTGCCCAAATGCGGCTTAGTCCTATATTGTGGCGTCCGAATTGAATAGCCAGTACCATTGCGGCGGCCATATATCCTTGGTTGCGGTATTGTGGCAATAATACGCAGCCAAGTTCGCCCTCGCCTTTGCGTAACCCGCGATAATAACCGCAGGTTCCGACAATTTTGCCTGACAGTTTATCGGTGATGCCCCAGTGGATGGAGTTTCCTTCTAAATAATCCCTGTCAATTTTATCCTGCATTTCTGAAGCTTCACTGACTGTCGCAGCCTGCACGGCATCATAAAAGGAAATTTCAACTATGTAGGGCGTGTCAGCAGGCGTAATCTGCCTCAGCAGTACCTTTTCGTCCGTGACTGATGGAAAAATAGAATAGGGAGGGAGGTTCATGTTTGTCATTATATTATTTTAATTGTCAAGCTTTGTTGCCGTCTGTGCCGTTTTAATTTTATAAAACCAAATTGGAATCATACAACATCCAATTCATTTTCTCTTGCTAATTTGGCAAGAGGAATCTCATTATACTAACACAAAAAAAAAACAACAATATGGACTCAAATTACGTAATCAGCAGACTTAAATCAACACCTTACAAATATCCTACCGTAGCATTGCTGCGATCAAGATTAAAAAATCTTGATGATAGCAAACGCAATGAGGTCGTATCCGATTTAAGAACAGAACTTTGGAGAGAGCGCAATGCCGATATCCACGAGCCACTTATCGAACTGCTTTACCGCATGCCTTTAGCTTCGTAAGCATTTTATTAAAACCCGCACGCTGTAAACTTAACAATGCGCGCGGGTTTTAGCTTTCTCGCTTTCAGAACTTTTGGGCTTTCTCAATCCCATATTCCATTGGCTTCTGTTAGTACCAACGGTTTGCCGTCTGTCACGACAATCGTATGCTCGTGCTGTGCCATAAAACCGCCCCTGTTTCCGACCATCGTCCAGCCGTCCTGCAAGGTTTCTGCATAGGAGGAAGCCGTTGCAATAAAGGTTTCAATGGCCACTACCGAGTTTTTCTTGAACCTGCCGAAATTAAACCTGTCCTTATAATTTGGTATTTCGCTGGGCTCTTCGTGAAGGCTTCTTCCTACTCCGTGGCCTGTCAGATTTTTAATGACTCTGTAGCCTCTTTTTTTAGCTTCGGTCTCTATCAAAAATCCGATATCGGCAATTCTGACCCCACCTTTTATGCTATAGATGGCCTTATGCAAAATCTGTCTCGAGGCTTCCACAAGTTTTTGGTGCTGGCGCGAATCCTGTCCGAGAACAAAGGATCCCCCGTTATCAGACCAAAAGCCGCCGAGTTCTGCTGAAACATCAATATTGACCAAATCTCCTTCTGCAAGTGTTCTTTTTTCAGAAGGTATGCCGTGGCAAAATTCATTATTTAGGCTGATGCACGTCCAGCCCGGAAAACCGTAAGTCAAGCGGGGTGCGGATTTTGCTCCTAGGTCTGCCAAGATCTGTCCTCCAAAATCGTCCAGTTCCTTGGTGGTTCTGCCTGGCTGAGCAAAATTTCTCATTTCTTTCAATGTGAAAGCTACTGCTTCGCTTGCCTTTTTCATTCCGGCCAATTCTGATTCTGTTGTTATTGACATATTTTACATTTTTAATTGAGGATTTATCCTGCATTTCTTCTGGCTTTATGCTCATCCACCTCTTGCTATTGATAACTATTTATTTTTTGAGCCTGCAAATAAGGCCTGCAATAGAAATGTTTCTCTTGGCAGAATATAACGAAGTTATAAAAATTATGCGTTGCTACAAATAGGAATTATGGAGCGGATTGAAGGTTAATAATTTTGAAGTTCAATTTGATCATTAACTGGCTTATCGATGACGACAAAATTAAGGAAAGCTGTATTTTGCTAGATGCTAATTGTGAATGAAAAACCAATCTTAAATTTTTGTAATAATTATTAGTTTGGTTACTTATTTTATAAATTTTAATGCAGAAAAGCCTCTTATAATTCTTACAGAACAATATTTTTTTTAAAGGAATTTCTTATATATTTTTTCTCTTCCATTGCTTATGCTTTCTAGCTTTTTTTAAAAAAAATAAAAAAAAATACTTCATAATTTTTTTTAATTTCAAACTCTATTAACATAAAATTAACATAAAAATTATGAGTTTTATTATACATATTCTTACATTAGCTTCTTTATATCAAAAAATAGTGTTAATGAAGCCCCAATTTCCCCTACTACCACTAGTTAATTCTTTTTTGATTATTTTACTCGGTTTTCTCTTTTTTACTAAAAATAATCAAGAGGGGAGCTTTGCCGTTATCGACAAGCAAAAGCTTTTTAACGAATTTAAAATGACAAAAGAAACTGCCAACCAAATTACCATTTTGAACAACGGACTCCGTGTTCAATATGATAGCCTACGACAGGCTTATAGTTCGGTGAAAAATGAAGATGCAAGAATGCAGCTCGGCCAAAAAATCGAAATGCTGCAAACAAATATTGAGAATCTGAACGGTTCCTACAGAGCAGAAGAAACGCTCAAAATATGGAAAAGAATCCAATCTTATACAGAGACTTATTCTGATAAGGAAAACTACACTTTTATTTTTGGCTTTGAAAACAATGGAGACATTGTTTATTTCAAAAAAGGAAAAGATATCACCGATGAGCTGCTTCACTATATCAATAAGCGCTATGAGGGTATCAATTAGCTTACTAGCATGCTTGATGCTTATCTGCTCATGCCAAGAAAAGAAGGAAGAGGATTTGTCTGAGCTAGAATTCAGGTATTTTAATTTAGAAAATTCAGGCTGGAAGTCTAGGGTTGAAACCCAGAAAATTGATGCCGTCAGTTTTAAGGCCACTTTGGTTCCTGTGCAATATTATATTCTAAAGCAAAAAGGGCGTGAAAAATTAAAAGCTGCAGACTCAATCTATGAAATGAACAAGCGGGAGCGGGTAATTGAATTTATATTTGAAGATGACAGCGAACAGGACATGCTACAATCAAAATTCACCAATATTGATTATGAGTCTGGCGTAAAGTATATGTCTTTTGGCATTGATAAAGATTTTTTTCTGGTTACCAGCAAAAATGACACGATACCCTGTTCGGGAGTTTTGCATGAGAGAAATTTTAAAGTGGCGCCCTATACCAAAGTGATGCTGTTTTTTTCTGATGTCGATCCCGATGCCAAGATTCAATTGATATATAATGACGTGCTGTATAGAAAAGGCAAAATGAAATTCAGTTTTACTGATCCAATATTAAATTTATAATTATGATTAAAAAAATTAGAACAAGCAAAGTTTCTAAAGTCATTGCATGCTATATGGCCATGATGTTGTTTTTGCAAGTAACGCAACCGATGGCACTATATGCTTTAACTGAAGGCGCATCTCAGCCTGAATTTAATTCTTTTACTCCAATCAGCACCTCGGACATGGTTGATTTGGCCAGCGGTGATTTTAATTATAATATTCCGATAATGGATGTGGGAGGATATCCGATAAATTTGGCCTACAATTCAGGAGCGACAATGGATCAGGAAGCATCATGGGTCGGCTTGGGCTGGAACCTGAATGTTGGGCAAATCAGCAGAAATGTCAGAGGGTTGCCTGATGATTTTGACGGCGACAAAATGATCTATGAAAACAATATGAAAGACAACATTACTATTGGAGCCAATTTTAATGTGTTTGCTTCAGGTTTTGGCGTAGCTGAGAATAATCCTTTGGGATTAAGCCTAAATTCTGGCTTTGGCATAAAATATAATAATTATGACGGCTTTGGCTTTTCTATTTCTAACGGGCTTTCCTATGATATTGGGGAAAACATGAGTGTAGGAATGCAAATGCAGTCGTCAGCGACTGAGGGTGTCACAGTTTCGCCTTCGGTCTCTTTCAAGCAAAAAAACACAAATAAAAGTAATTCTGACTACAACATGAGCGGTACCATAGGCTTAAGTACGAACTCAAGAAAAGGGCTTGAAACCCTAACCCTGTCTATGTCCAGACAAAAAAGTGACAAAAATGAAAAAAATGTAATGATATCTGATAAAAACAAATCGGAAAAAGGGTATAGCTCTAGCTCTATAGGAAGTACGGTTTCGTTTGTAGATGCTTCATTCACGCCTACTAAAAGGATTGGAATGACCTCTTCCAACTATGTCTTTAACATGAACATTGAAGGAGAATTGTGGGGTTTTGAGCCAGGAGCAAAATTTACGGGCTACAGAACTAAGCAGGGTGTTGCCGCATCAGAAAAACATAAATTAGAAAAAGCATTTGGTTATGAAAATACGCACAAAGCAGGCAATAGCGACGTGCTGGATTTTAACAGAGAGTTAGACAGAACGGTTACTGAACGCACTTCAGTTCTGCCTATTACAAACTATACGTATGACCTTTACAGCATTCAAGGACAAGATGTTTCAGGAATGTTCAGGGCTTATAGATCTCAAGTTGGTTATGTTTATGACAATTATACAGCAGATGATAGCAACGGTGCTGATCTGGGTATTGAAATTGGTGCTGGTGGCGGTGTCCACTGGGGTTTTGATGGAGAGGTTAGCTGGGCAAAAAGCCATTCAGGTTTGTGGAGCGGCAGCAATGATGCGTTGAATAGGTTTAAGCCTATTTCGCAAAGCAATCCGTCATCTGAAGCTGTCTATTTTAAAAATATAGGAGGCAATCATGTCGACAAAGACTTTGCCGTTTTTAATGCCCAATTGAACAATTACAAACCGATTCAATTTGGTATTGACGGCTCGTGGTTCAACAGAGACTTAAAATCAAAATATAATGCCGTAGACTACAACAACAAAATAAATAGAAATAACAGGGTAAGCAGAAATCAATATATTCAAAAACTCACGAGAACTGAGGCAGGAAAATATGGAATAAATACCATAATGAGTCCGTATTCTCAAAAACACCATACAGCAGAAATCAGGATTATAAAAGAAGGCGGAAACAGTTATGTTTTTGGCAAGGCATTGTATAACGTCGTGAAAAAAGAGGTAACATTCGATATTGGAAACGGCTTGCAGAACAACAAGACGAATCTTGTAAATTATAATCCGGGTGTAGATAACTCTCCGAACAACAGACAATCTGGAGATCAATATTTTAACAGGGTAACTACGCCAGCCTATGCGCATACTTACCTGTTATCGGCAGTTTTATCTTCTGACTACCAAGATTTGACAGGCAACGGGCCTTCAGATGATGACTTGGGTTCTTACACAAAATTTCACTATGACAATAAAACTTCCCAAAATAATTTATATAAATGGAGAGTTCCTTTTCAAAAAAATAAGGCAAACTATGATGAAGGCCTAAAATCAAGCAGTAAAGACAACAAAGCTAATTATCAATATGGCGAGAAGGAACTGTCTTTTATAAAAAAAATAGAAACAAAAACGCATATTGCCATTTTTGACCTTAGCGAAAGAAGGGATTCCAAAGGTGTATTGGATGAAAACGGAGGCTTGAATGAAAACTGCAAAATGTATAAGGTTGACAAGATAAGATTGTATTCAAAACCAGAATATGAGCAGTTTGGAGATGATGCCAAACCAATCAAGACGGCACATTTTGAATATGATTATTCTTTATGCCCAAATGTTGATAATAATGATGGCGGGGTTGTCAGTGAAAACGGAGTAAACATCAACGGGGCAAAAGGAAAATTAACTCTTAAGAAAGTTTATTTTACTTATGCTAATTCAAATATGGGAAAATATACTCCATACGCTTTTAATTATTTTGGAGGTGCGCTCAATCCTTCTTATGACATGAAAGCTTATGATATTTGGGGAGGCTACAAGCCAAACCCGATGACATCTAGTAACGGAAATATAAACAACTCGACTCCTTCGAATGCTGAATTTCCTTATGTAGAACAAAACAAAGAAAACGCTGATAAATATACCAAATGCTGGCATCTTGAATCTATCGAACTGCCTTCTGGAGGAAAGATTGCTATTGAGTTGGAGGCCGACGACTATAGATTTGTCCAAAATAAGGAAGTAATGCAACTCTTTGATATTGTTGGGGCGGGCAATTCTGCTTCTGATAAATTCAAAACAAACGATTTGATAAACAGCAGGTATATATTTGTAAAACTTAATGAACCCGTTGCAGATGTTGCAGAATTTAGAGCCAAGTATATAAAGCAGCTGCAAAACCAATCTATATTTTTCAGGGTCTTGCTAAACATGAACCAGGCGAACCCGCAAACTTATGATTATGTCACAGGATATTTGGAATTAGAAAACGAATACCATGTCCTAGAAAATAATATTGTACAGATAAGAATCAAGATGGTTGGTGTAGACAGAGAATCTACTACTTCATCTTCTGCCAATCCTATTTCAAAAGCCGGATGGCAGTTTGGAAGAACCCATTTGAACAGAGTGGTCTATGGATGGGACGGGGAAGAAGATACCAATGACCTAGAAGGCGTAGTGATGTCTATCATCGGTGCTTTTGGAGCTATCACAGAGATTTTTAGCAGTCCGAATGGAACCCTGAGAAATAAAGGAGTGGCAAATAAATTTGTTTCCGGCAAGTCTTGGATAAGGCTAATGCAACCCAATGAGAAAAAATTTGGAGGAGGCAACAGGGTAAAGAAAATCGAGTTGCGAGATAATTGGGAAATCATGGCTGATAACGGCAATAACGGAATGAGCTATGGTCAAGTCTATACTTACGAAACAAGCAATGGGAAATCATCAGGAGTTGCAACGTATGAACCGATAGGAAGCAAGGAAAATCCATGGGTATATCCATATAATACAGAAAATAACAGAGGAGCATTATTAGGTTCTCCAGAAAAAAACTATGTCGATTCGCCGACGGGAGAATGCTTTTTTCCTTCACCCACAATAACTTACAGCAGGGTCGAGGTGAAAAATTTGCCTAGAGAAAATGATAATTCTCAGGTTAAAAAGCATGCAACGGGAAGGGTGGTTACAGAGTTTTACACTAGCTACCATTACCCAACTCTGTTTGAGAAGACCAATATCAAAAAGGAATTTGATCAAACACCACAGGTTCCGAGTCTTTTGAACTTCTACCTGTTTCAGAAAAAACATCTTACTATGACGCAAGGCTTTACCGTGCATACCAATGACATGAACGGCAAAATGAAAAGCCAGAGAGTATATGCCGAAGGTCAAGATGAATTTATATCTGGGGTTGATTATAATTATGATAATTTAACCGATACAGGAATAGGCGGAAAGCTAAAAAACACAATCACCACGATTGACAGAAAAGGAGACATAAGGGAAAATTTGGTCGGCGTAGATTATGATGTCATTAATGATTTTAGAGAAAACAAATCAACAACTGAAACAGTAGGTGTTAAATTTAACACTGCTGGGATTCCGCTAGCCTTGATTTTTATCATTGTGCCGGTGCCACTTCCTTCTTATGCAGAACATGAAGATTTGTTGCGAACGGCAAGTACAACAAAAGTTGTCCATTCTTGTGGCATCTTGAGAGAAACAGTGGCCTATGACGTGGGATCTAAAGTCTCTACCAAAAATTTAGCATGGGATGCAGAAACTGGCGACGTTTTGATAACCGAAACCGTCAATGAATATAATGACAAATACTATACTACAAATTTTCCAGCCTATTGGGCTTATGAAGGAATGGGACAGACTGCAAGAAACCTTGACAGTTCTTGGGAATTTGAAGTAAGCAATACAGATCAATATAAGATAAAGAATTTCTCTACAACCAATACAGATTATTTATCAAATGGAGATGAGCTTTGGCTGGTTCCGCCACAAGGACTATTAGATGCCAATCATGAATTGCTATTGCCTAAGAAAGGCTGGGTTGTCAATCTTGCGGCTAACAAGTTCAACCTGATCGACAGCCGAGGGATGAAAATCATTGCTGACCAAATGCCCCGAGGCACGTTTAAGATAATCAAGTCAGGGTTCAAGAATCTGCAGATGGCAAGCATGGCTTCTGTGACTTCAATGAAAAATCCACTTGTTGACAACCCTGACCAGAAACTGAGCCATACCTTGTTTAAGACGGGCAGCATTAATCCAAAGATTATTAATGCTTCTGCTGTTGAGTATAAAGAAGTTTGGCCTGCCCAATGTGAATGCAACTTGCCGAAAATGAAATTTGATGCACAGGGCGAACTGATGTTTGAATATAATGCAGTAGCTAACTCAAATGATGATCCTGATGATGTTCTGGAAAGGGCTTACAATCCCTACTTGTATAATATCAAGGGCAACTGGAGAGCAAATAAATCGTATGCCTACCTAACAGAAAGGGACAACATAAATAATGTTCCTAGAATATCAGGATTTTATAAAGAATTCAATTCTTTTTATGTCTTGAATGCTAATAAATGGACAAAAACAACCGGCAGCGATTATCAAAAATGGACTTTCGCTTCCCAGGTTACAAAGTACAATCCGTATGGACAAGAGGTAGAAAACAAAGATGCGCTAAACAGGTATTCTTCAGCACTATTTGGATATAATTACAAGTTTCCATCTGCTGTCGGGTCAAATGCCAAATATAGAGAACTCGGATTTGACGGATTTGAAGATTACAATTCGTCGATTTGCGGTGATAAAGCTCATTTTAATTTCCAAAAGATTCTAGCTAGCGATAAGTTAATTTCCGATAAAAAGGCCCACACGGGTAAAAAGAGCTTGAGAATTGAACCATCAAAAGGCGTAGCCGTTAAAAATTCGGCAACCTTAAAGATTAAGATAAAACCATGTTCTGAAGGTGTAAATACTGAGATGGAAGCACGAACGGCAGCAGCTAAAAAATTAAAAAAATAAATAAAAAGCATGAAAAAGTTACTCATAACCTTCAGTTTATTTTTATTGTCATCGATTGCTGCAATTGCACAATTAGACCAGCGGTTAATACCGGCGTGTGCAATACCGACAGGCTTAGCTATGGTTGATTATTCCCCCGATACAGTAATTCTAAGTTGGGAGGATCCAAATAATTCATCACAATGGGAAATAGAAGTAATTGAAAGCGGCCAGACGCCTAGGCGTTCAGGACTTGTTGTAAGATCAAATCCTTATCAGCTTACAAATTTATCACCTGACCTGCAATATAAATTCTACGTAAGAGCTTTATGCGGTTCTAATAATTTAAGCGAATGGGCAGGCCCCTATTATTTTGCTATAGGATGCAGGGTACCTACAAACGTTACTTTTTCTATCACGGGAAACAATGGCTTTGTATCTTGGGACGCTGGACTGAATAGTAAATGGGAAGTCGAAATTGCTCCTGCTGATCAAAATTTTACCAACAGTGGCGTTGTTGTTACCAGCAATTCGCATACTTTCAATAATATTGATCCGAAGAAAGCCTATAAAGTTCAAGTCAGAGCCATATGTACTACCAAGAGCCAGACTTATACAAGCGATTGGGCAATCAAAAAGTGTGTTTCAGGAAGCATAACTTCTTTTCAAATCACAAATAACCCTGGAAACAAAGACCTATGTGCTAATGAGGTAATCTCATTTAGTGCTGACAGCGCAATACTAGGCTATTATTGGCGTATTTATGACAGCAACAATAACCTGCTGGCGACTTTTGATGTAGCAAACCCAACTTTTGTTTTCCCACAATCAGGAAATTATTACTGCACCTTGGAAGCCAGAACAGCCAAGTGCAACGACGTGCTTTATCATGAATTTAAAATTGATGACTGCGGGAAAAAATGCTTTTCAGGAAAAATAGTTAACGCAAACAGCATATGCGTGGGACGCAGCAATTATTTTTATTTTTCTCCAGATTCATCGACGCCTATAAATTATTCAGATCCCACACTGCACTTTGACTGGTTTGTTACAGATGAAAGTGGTAATGAAGTTCCATTTGAACCCGTTTACTTGTCTGGTTCTTCTTTGCCTTACTATATCAATGTTCCGTTTGAAAATGAAGGAGACTATGTTATAACTGTTTCTGTGAGCAACTCTAAATGCAAGGAGAGGATTGAATATAAGACAAGAGTCAGAAAATGCGATTGTCGTATAGATGGTGTCATTAAGGTAAAAGAAGAAAAAATATGCGCAGGAAAGAGAATGAACCTTTCTTTTAATAATGATCAAGGTGGTTACACCTATGAATGGAATATATTAAACTCGCAATATCAAAGCGTTTACACAGCATCTGGTGCTGGGCTTGGATCTATTTCTCCTATAATTAACGTGCCGGGAGATTATACGGTTCTGGTTACTGTGAGAGACGAATCAGGATGCGTGTTTTTTCAGATCAGACATATCAAAGTTGAAAACTGTGGCGACCGATGCCTTTTTGGAGAGATTAAAAATAATTCGATTTTGTGTGCCGGAGGCAAGAATTTCTTTTGGTTTGTTCCAGATCCATCCACGCCGATCAACTATTCAGATCCAGGCCTGAATTTTGAATGGTCAGTTACAGATGCCAATGGAAATAATATTCCGTTTGAACCCGTTTACCTATTTGGCTCTTCTATAGCTTATTATATAGTTGTTCCGTTTGATGCCGCTGGAGAATATACTGTAAGTATTAATATAGCCAATTCAAAATGCAAGGAGCGAATTGATAAAACCGTTATCGTGTCAAGAGAGTGTTCTTGTCGCACAGCGGAGGGAGAAATAAAAATAAAACAGGAAAAACTGTGCGCAGGAAAGAGGATCGACCTTCATTTCAGCAATCCGGAACCAGGCTATACTTATAGCTGGAACATACTGAATTCTCAATATCAGAGTGTTTATTCAAGTACAGGCACTACTGAGGGAATTTCTCCGATAATTAACGTTCCAGGCGAATATTCTGTTACGCTTATCGTAAAGGACGGAAAAGGGTGCGAAACAATATTCATTATGAAATTCAAAGTCGACAATTGTGGCAACCAATGTCTTTTTGGAGAAATTAAAAATAATTCAGTTTTGTGTGCCGGAGGCAAAAATTTCTTTTGGTTTGTTCCAGATCCATCTACGCCAATCGACTATTCAGATCAAAGCCTGCATTTTGAATGGTCAGTTACAGATGCCAATGGAAATCAAATTCCCTTTGAACCCGTTTATCTGTTTGGTTCTTCACTAGCTTATTATATAATTGTTCCGTTTGATACAGACGGAGAATATACTGTAAGTGTTCATGTGGCTGGTTCAAAGTGCAAAGAGACAATTGAAAAGACAGTAACCGTGTCAAAAGAATGCGCCTGCCGCACAATTAAAGGTGAAATCAGAATAAAGCAGGAAAAACTATGCGCCGGAAAGAAAATCGACCTTTATTTCAGCGATGCGCAACAAGGCTATACCTATAGCTGGAACATACTGAATTCTCAATATCAGAGCGTTTATTCAAGCACAGGCATTACCGAGGGAATTTCGCCTACAATTACTGAGCCGGGAGAATATACCGTTGTCCTTATTGTGAAAGATACAAAAGGTTGCGAAACGCTATTCATTACAAATATTAAAATAGAAGATTGTGAAACTGGCGGTGGTGGCGATCCTAATTGTTTTTATCATTTAGCCTTTAGTTATGCTACTCCAAATTCTGGCTCTCCATCTATAAATAATGCCATAAGATTAGACATGGCTGAAGGAATTACTGATTTTGTTAACCAAAACATCACAGGTAAATTATTTATCACCAGTGCAGATGACCATTCTACTGGCTCAAGATTTGGTGCGAAACAAAATATTGTTACAGAAGCATGGAATGCACCTTATATAAACCCGTCTAATGAAATTAACGGCTTCAATAGTGCTGGAAATGGCTTAAGAGTAAGAATCCAGGATAATGATTATGCCAATACTGCTACAAATTTATTAAACTTTATTGCAAGCGCTGAAGCTATTACAACACCTATTGATGTTGATTTCTTAATCATCTCAAGAGATAGCAACACATCAGAAATTGCCAGCAGCTATAGCAACTTATTAAGTTCAGGAAAGGTGAAAAAGATATTTTTCATATTGTTTGAAGGAGGACAATATTCTTTAAATGGTCAAAATGTGACAGCAGCGAGTTTCATGAACCAGGTGATTAACGGAACTGCAGTTAATTTTTCACAAACCAACAGCATATTGAATTCACATTATGTCGTTATTCCGGCTTCAATTCACCAGACTCCCAATATCACCAATTATATAAAGGTGTTTTTGCAAAATGCTTATAATGAAGTGAAAAATAAAACTGTATGCAACAGCAACTGCCTAAATGGTGAAATTAACGCCAGCACTTCATTATGTGCCGGAACTGATAATTTCTTTTGGTTTAATCCTACGAGCACCATAAATTTTACAGATCCAACATTGCAATTTACATGGACGGTAACTAGCAATGGAAATCCTGTGCCGTTTGAATCAATAAATGCTAATAATACTTCGATCAATCTAACAAACCCTGTAGCTGGAAATTATACCATCACTTTGGTTGTTGCCAATTCTGCATGTACTAAGACAATTGTCAAAAATGTAACCATTGGCAGATGTACTGTAGCAAGTTGTGGAGATTCTACTAATCAATATTATGTAGTCGGACTTTTCAAAGAGCTGTTGAAGCATTTAAAGAGCCAGCCTGCGGGGACCGTAACAAATGGCTATAGCTGTCCAGAATTGATTGCCTTGCTGCCTTATATCAATCCAAGCATCGCAAATCCGGCTATATATAATTTCAGCAATACAAACAACACGATACGTTTTTCATTTTCACCGAATGCTTCGTCGCCTCATGTAGTATTTGCTATGCCAGCAACTAATCCCAACTTTTTTGTTGCATTATCGCTTGGCAATAATTACATAAACATGAACAATCCAACAAGTTTTGTATCTAGTTTCTTTGTGTTCAGTCCTTTCTTTCCGATACTAACACCAACGACAGGGTCGACGGTTTCTCAAATTAATTTTTGTCCGAACCAGCTTGATTGTATCAACCATATTGCAATAGTTCTTGACGAGTCGACTTCGATAACTTCTGTTGACGCTGGAAGAATCAGAGGCCAACTAAAGAAATTTATTGACCAGCAAGTGGTTTTCAACCAGACAAAGGGATCGCAGTTGAAAATTTCCCTAATCGGACTTTCAGACCAAGATAGTGATGTGAGAACAGATAATATCATCAGCATGCCAGTCAATCCGACGAACAAACAAACGCTGATCAATTGGGTTAACAAATATAAAACGAGATATAATGAAGGGCTTTCTGGTGTCAGTTCTAATTCAGATTATTGGAACAGTGGCTTGTACAGAGCATCGCAGACAGATGCATCATTGGTTATACTTATTACTGACGGAGCCCAAACAGGCAATGTTACTACGCTAAAAAATACTATTGCGCTATATAATAATGCAAATGCTGTTAATCAAAAACATCTTTATGTCATAGGACTCAATAATGGTTATTATATCGACAGCCCAACAGGTTCGGGTTCGGCCAGATATAGCGAAAAGTCTAATCCTAATCTTGTTGAAGAAAAGATAGCAGAAGATGAAGATGAAGCGGGATTTGTCAATTTTGAAAACACTCCTGATTCAAAAAGAGTAACTGATTTCTTAAGGATATCGCTTAGAGCCTTGATTTACAATAATACTCAGTTTCCAACAGAATCATTGCATGATTTTTCTAAGGACTATTCAGGACATACTAATTTCAAATTTTTGTATGACGATCCGTTTTATTTGTCCAATGGACTTTATAAATTCTTAGGCGAAAGCTGCGGTGAGGAGCAATATCTAGAAAGATGTGATGACTGCGATGGCGTTCAACTGGATATAAAACAAAGCTATATTATCAGTGCCTGGGTTCATGTCGATAAAACGCAGCAGGTTACTAGCTTTAAAGAAGCAAACCAGTCGCCAAGTATTGAAATTCATTTTTGTGATGAAGGCGACATTGATGCAGATGATGCTAATCCTGATAATCCTAATTCACAACATTTATCAAATGTTACCGAAGACGGAATTGTTTATCAAGGAGGCATCGAATTCTTTCCTCAAGGCAATATCATCGATGGCTGGCAAAGAATCTTTGGAGTATTCAGGGTACATCCTGAAACTGTATATATGAAAATAATACTGAATAACGGAAGCAGATCTGATGCCATGCATTTTGACGATATAAGAATTCACCCAAGAGAAGGAAGCATGAAGTCTTTTGTCTATGATGAACAGACCTATAAGCTGATGTCAGAATTAGATGAAAACAATTACTCGACTTATTATGAATATGATGCGGAAGGTGGTTTGGTAAGAGTTAAAAAAGAAACTGAGCGAGGCGTTAAAACTATCCAAGAGACAAGATCTGGAACTATTATTAAATCTGAATAATCGAAATATGAATTTTAGATTACTGTTTTTTTTTACACTTTGTGTCAATATATCTTTTGCCCAATCAGCGAAAGAGGTACTTGAAAGCTATAATAAAGAATTTTCAAAACCCAGATACATGAAGTATTCCACTAAGTATATGCTCTATAAGGGGCATAGTTCTAAAGAAATTTTAGAATCTTATGTAGGCATTTTCAAAAAGAATAAGCAAAATGAAGTTTATTTAAAAGCCAAGAACAATGAGCTGATTACAAATAAGGCGATGAGCATTACCATATCAAATGATGAAAAAGCAATTTTTCTCGAAAAGCCAAGACCTTATAGTTCTGGTGAATTTGATTTAAAGCAATTGCTGCCCTATTTCAAGTTAGAACCCCTCGCAGTAAAAGATGGAGTGTTTGTAATAAAATTAATCAGTACGCCCGCATCTGGATTGCCCTATAGCAAGATTGAAGTTTTCATCGATAAAAAATACCAAGTTGTAAAACAGGTATTTTATTTTTCGACCGCCTATAATCTGTCAAACGATCCGGTGAAACCTAATTATATTTATCCAAGGCTTGTGATTCAAAATACGAATTATAATTATGATCCAATTCCAGAATCTGTATTCAAGACTGAGAGTTATATCACGATTAAAGGCAAAACAATAGGTTCAAAATTGATGTCATATAAAGTTTATGACAAGAGAGAAAGACAATCAAAATAAAACATATAAGTTAAAAATATTTTTCTTATGAAAGGAGTATATAAAATTTTTAAAAGAATTGCACAAAATGAATTCGGTAATTCTTTTACTAAGAACCGAAATTCAATTTTAGGAAAGAAAGCAACATTAATTTTTGCTTTGTTAGCCTCTGTAACATTATATGCTCAACATGAAACTTATACTCTTAAAACTTTTACGGGAGCTACCATAGTGCAGCAATCTTCAGGTCAAGATTGTTTAGATCCTAGGTTTAGCCAGCTGGTTCAAACCCCAGGCAATCCAAATCAAGAATTTATTTCTGCAAATTCTTCTATGAAAGTAGTTTATAGGGTAATTGACGATGTAAGATCAACTGAAGTTTTTGAAACAACTATGACACTGAAACTGACCGGTTATGACAAATCTGGAGCAGTAATTCAAGAATTAAACGGAATTTCAGTGCCGCTTACCATTACCCATAATAAAGTAGACCAGACCAATATCAATGATTTGGCCGCCTATAATCTTCCAAATGTTCATAAACTGAATATCAAAATAGAATCGTTTACCAACCTGACCCAAGTCAGAAAAAACATGGTGAGATTGGACGTGATTTTTGAAACAGACAGGTATTACAATCTTTACAACACGGCAGTTAACAGCTTAAGCCATTCCTATATCTCTTATAATGGAATGAATCCAACAGCATCAGGAACCTATACGGCGGCGGCGAATGACTTGCAAATTAATTGGAATATAAGCAACACTAATAATCCTCCTGTTGAATATGAATTAGAATGGCTGTGGGTTGATAATTTTGGATCAGTATCTCAGAATACTGTTTTACAGACAAATCAAATTTCATTATCTGAAATGGATTTTAAAAATAATTCAACAAGAGTTATTACAAAAGATAGGTTTTACAAAATTCCGTTGGTCTATTCTTCAGGCTATCTAGTGTATAGGGTTAGAATGTTAGGAAGATTTTTAACTGATGTAAACAAAAACTACTATAAACCATGGACAAGTGGTGAAAATGAGAAAAAATTTGTGTCGGACTGGGGAAATATCGCCATGGTCGGAAGTCATGACCAAGGTACTAAAAACTGGCAGTTTCAAGCCTCCTATGCAGAAGAAGGAAAGAAAAAAGAAGTAGTAACTTATTTTGACGGAAGTTTAAGAAACAGACAAACGGTAACAAGAACGAATACTAACAATCAAACCGTTGTTGGGGAGGTAATTTATGATGCCCAGGGCCGACCTGCAATTGAAATTCTGCCTGTGCCGCTAAAACAATCTGCGATTAAATTTTTTCCAAACCTGAATCTTAATGCAGCCGGAAATCCGTTTTCACATTCTGATTTCGATTGGGAACCTTTGACAGAATCTACACCTTTATCCTGCGAGCCAACCCTGATTGATGGATTGAAAACTACTGCCGGATCAAGTTTGTATTATTCACCACAAAGCACTGCATCTAATACTTTTCAAGATTTTGTTCCAGATGCAAAAGGATATCCTTTTTCGCAAACTGTTTATACTCCAGATAATACTGGAAGAATACAAAGTAAAGGCGGTGTAGGCAAAACCCATCAAATCGGCACCGGCAAAGAAATGAAATATTATTATTTTCAACCGGCCCAAGAAGAGCTTAACCGATTGTTCGGCTACAAAGTAGGAGATTTTAAACGATATAAAAAGAATCTGGTTATTGATCCTAACGGACAAGTCTCTATCAGTATTTTAGATCCTCAAGGAAGAACAATTGCTACAGCATTAGGTGGTAATAATTTAAATGCTAGCCTTGTAAGCCTAAATGATGAGGTAAATGGAAATCATGGCCAACTGACGACTAATTTATTAGGAAACAATGACTCTTTTACTACTGGAAATTATGGAATTCTACACGATGGATTCAAGCTTAATTCGCAGCTTGGTTTTGCAGATCCGACAGTTGCTAATTTCAATTATTCTGTAAAATTTCCAAAAAAATTCACTTTTTCTTGTTTTCCAGGAAACAACACATCCTTTAGCTATCCTTATGTTTGGAAGTGGAATACAAACTTAGCAGATGATTGTGCCAATGAACTGATGCAGGGAACTACTGAAAAGCAATTTGGAACTGTTAACACTTCAGGATATGCCACAGCTGACGGATCTTTATTTCAAGAGAGCGTTACTAATCTGTCAGCAAATATTTCTAAAGCAGGAGCCTATTCCTTATCTAAAAATTTAATTCTTGACCAAGATGCCATAAACCAATATGCAGAACACTTGGTTCAAACGATAAAAGCAGATTCGCATCATCCTTGCTATCCTCAAATAGACCTTAGTTCAGACTATTCTAATTCAGGATGTAATATTGAGTGTGTGGACTGCGAAAAAACATTGCTTAAAAATTATCTGCCTCAGTCGCAATATGCAGCTTTAGATGCAGCTTATCCTAGTTTGCCAGCTAATGAAATTGGCAATCCGGTAAGCAGACAAGGATTTGTATTGCAAGCAAAAACCAATTTCATCAAGCAAAAATTAGAAAACCAATTCCCAGGCTATACTTTTTCAGTCTCGGGCACAAACTGGAATTATTCTCCTTCTTCGCCATCAATTGCTCCCACGCTTTTGACACTGAATGTAACAGCTTTTGACTCACAGTTTGACCAGATGATTTCTTCCTGCCGAAGTATTTGTTTGGTAGAAGTAGATTTGTGCAGTGCGCTCGAGGCACAGCTATTGTCAGATATTAGCCTCAATGGTCAATATGGCACAATAGAAAGTCCTGTTGACGGTGATGGCGAAGAAGATGCGGCGATAGCAGCAAATTATTTGTCGAGTGTTTATAATGACGCAAATCAGCTAGTTTATGGAGGCGCTCCGGTTCTTATAAACGGAGAACCAAAATCTAGATTCAGCTGGAGATTTCCTGCAACGCCTTATTTGGATGAAAATGGCACTCAAGACAAAATTGAAGTTATCTTAACAGAAGAGGGTGGCACTGCTTATACTCCAGAAATTTTATCTGGAGTTACGCCAATCCTTGATACAACAGATGGTTTGCTTTATGTTAAGCCAGCCGAATTATTGAATGTGTCTGATTTTACAGGATTTTTCAAGCCTTCTTGGGCGAAATCATTATTGCCATACCATCCAGAATACCATTATCTGAATTATTTCCAAACAATCTGTACAACCCAAAGTAATGGAAAAACCTCAGATGAATTTGATGCTCAATTAAAGGATATTGCCACATTCAGCGAAGCAATTGCAGGTGAAAATATTTTTAATGCCCTTGTTAATACGCCTGCTTTTAATGCTTTTGGTAGTTATAAAGATCCTTTTTATGTTCTTGATTATTCTGTAATAGTAGATAATCCTCTAAAAAGAAAAATTCTTTTCGAAGCCATGACCATTAAATTCGATGGCATGGTCAATACTTATGGCAACAACCAAGCATTAGATATGCTGGCGGCGGCTTATTATAATGTGATTTTGGCTAATGGTTTGGCTACTCAAAATCAATTTAATAGCGCTACTTCTTCCATAACGGTTGCAGATTTAAATAATGCAAGCTTAGGACTGACCACGGATCAAAAAAATAGAATTTGGACGACTTTTAAAAACTATTATCTAGGACTAAAAGACAAAATCAAGACAGTGTATAGCCATATTTATGCGCTAGAAAGAAATGGCTATAATGATTGTATTGGCAATCCTGAAAATACAGATAACTTTATAACGCTTTTACAAAAATATAGCAACAATTATACAACATTGTTGCAAAAGATAAATCTAGCTTTTAGTAGCGCATCTGCATCAAACCATTGGGCTTCTCCTGTTTGTTCTAATAGTGCAATAAGCTTGCTTCAAGATAAAAACAAGCGTTTTATTGGTGCAGACCAAGGATTTAATACAGGTTTGTCTGATCAAGAATTAAATCAAAATTCTACAAATTTAGCAGATGCGGGTATCTTTTTTGAAACAGGAAAATGTCCTCTGCAACTGGATACTGAAACATTTTTGAATGGCTTGGTAAATCCAGCATATAACCAATATGGGCTAAATATAACTACACCTATTCCGCTTAATAGCATGCCTGCTCTGGTTACAGATTTGTATGTTGCTATGGGAGGGAACGTTCCGTTAAATCAAGCTCAGAATATTACTTCTATTATAAATGGGAGTAATCTAACGATAAAAGTTGGTACTGATAATTCAATACCAGGCGAAATAAAACTTGATTTGTCAAATAATTATAGTGCATACCAATATTTATGTGGTAATAACAGTGCATCTACCTATGCATCTTGGACAAATTTTTTAAGCCAATATAGGATAGTAAAGTTTAAAAATCTGTATTGTGGAAATGGCTCTTTTAATGTGACTGAAACTAGTTTTAGTGTTGTAATTGAGATAAAGAACTCTAATCCTTCTTGCAATAATATTGTTGAAGAGATTGTATTGTATGGATCAATAAATGTCAACCTAGTAGGCTGTTCATTTAATAGTGGTGGGGGAGAACTAACCGATGGTTCCCCAGAATTCGGTCAAGGATGTTTTAATAAAACACGTTTTGAAAGAGGAATTGTGAAGTTGATGAATAAGTTGGATTCTTCAAATTTGTTGAATGCAAGTGGAGTCAGTTTGTATAATTTTGGTGCAGATATGGCCCTAGATACAGATGATAATGATGGAAATGATGATGTAGATACTTATCAATATGGACAAACAATAATACCAGCTATAATTGGAGATAGCGGACTGAATGGTACATGGATCGGCAACGGATATTCTTATTATATAAACACTCAAAGCCAACTTTTAAAAATTGAATTAGATAATCAATTGTCAACTGCAAATTTGTTTAAGGTTACTGGTTTTAAAATAGGTGCGTTTCTAACCAGCTCTACAAATGGAGTGATAGATTATTCTGATCCTAACCGTGTTTTGCTGACTTATTTGGCTACTGACGGAACAATAAAAACTATAAATGGCAGAATCAATACTCTAGATTACAACTGTAATTGCAAAGAAGTTTTGAACTATAAAGAACAAGCAGATATTGCCTATTTAAACTTGCTAAATCATTTATGGAAAGTGCATAAGACTCCAACCTTACAACCTATAGGATGGCCAGGTTATTATCAAGTGCCTCAAAATATTGCTTCTCCATTAGCAGAATTTGTTTCAGGTGGTTTTAATGGAATGGTTTATGATTTTGAAGCCAACGTCGGGGTATCGCCTTCTAGTTGTATTGCCGGTAGCTTGGGAATATCATTTTATTTAAATGAAAAACGTGGTGGATGTAAGTTTAGTTTGTCTATGTGTTTACCAGATAGAATTTATCACTATTCTACCGATTTCTTTGAAAAGATAACTCGTTTCTCAAATTTAAATCTTGAATTATCATCAAATGGAGAGCAAAATGTTAGTGTAACAGCCCATCATGGTACAGTTACAACTACAACTATATTTAGACCAGAATCACCAACTCTCGTAAATGTTTCGCCTCCGGGTCAACGAAATTTAAGTGGGAATACAAATTGTGCAAAATATAGCTGTAGAGAGCAGCTAGATTTTGATAAATATTTTGACAAGCTATTTGCAACGATGTTAGTAGCTCCTTGTAATCAAGAGCCAAATGTTCAAGGTACTTTAAATGCATTGGCACCTTATATTAATTTACCAAAAGGTGAAGTAATAGCTCTAAGTAATTATTCTAATATTTCGAGTAATGATATAATGCAGATAGGATTCGGGTTTTCACAAAATAGTCCTTGCAGAGTTAATTTTACATCAGTAAATATTAGAGAACTTTTGCAGTCTAGAAATACTTTAGCAACGAATCAAAATGAGCCGAACCTAATAGCTATAGCCGAGCCGGAATGCCAAAATTATTTTCAAGATAATGGATTTTATCTTTCTTCAATTGTTTTTAATGATGATTATACGGCATTTTCGGTTTATGTAAATGATGGAATTCTTTTTGGAACAGGAACTATCCAATGTGTCGTAATTAAGCCTTGTATTAAAGAAGTGGAAGTGCCATGCGAGTATTGTGTTCCTCAACAAGTTCAACCAGTATTATGTGTTGAAAAATGGTACAAATTTAAATCACAAATGCCAAGCACAATTAGTGTTCCTCAAAATTTGATGGAAAATTCAGTATATTTCTGTTCATTTAATTTAGGCTATTTAGTTGACCATTACCTAAACTATTTAACAACTTTAAATATTACAACAAATGATCATCCTCAATATATTTCAATCCAGCAGTTTGGAGCTACACCTCTAAATTATGGCTATAGTGGTATGTTGGCGGTAATTACAGGATTTAGAAATTATGTTAATACTCCAGGAAATGCTTATGCAACGTGGGGCGGTTATGTGACAAATGTTTATGTAGAAGAAAATACTGTTTGCGCGCCACCAGCAATGACTCCTTCTTTCCAAAATCTTCCTCCGGTGGAAGTTGGGCCGACTCCATGTGAGATTTTCAATACCAATATTCAGGCAATGTATCAAACAGAAATGTTGAATGCTTATTTTGATAGCCTAAAAGAAAGATTTGTTCAGGAATATATTGCTGCGGCGCGTCTAGGCGTTCAAGAAACTTATACTAAAATATCTTTTGATAAAGAATATCAGTATACTCTTTATTATTATGACCAAGCTGGAAATTTAATTCAGACGGTGCCTCCAAAAGGAGTTAAAAGAGGTGATGCGCTTAATAATGCTGTCATTAATGAAATACGACTAAACAATCATGATTATTCTGCCAATACAAATGCTCCGTTGCATGAATTGCCAACGAAATATAGATATAATTCGTTAAACCAATTAGTTTGGCAACAAACGCCTGACGGTGGGATAACCAAATTTGCATATGACCAGTTGGGAAGAATCATAGCCTCTCAAAATGCTAAGCAATTAAATGCCACTAACCGTGCGTTTAGCTATACTCGCTATGATAAACTTGGAAGGATTTTTGAAGCTGGAGAATTTTTAGCAAACAGTACTAATTTAAACATAACCGATGACGGGAAACTTAGAAATGGTACAGCCTTAGTTGAAACAGATGCTATACAAAATATTTCTGGACAGCCTTATCCGCTAAATGTTGCCTTGAGCAGAAAAGAGATTACCAGAACAATTTATGACGAACCGCTTCAGGAAAATTTATTTTTAAATTATGATGCAAATAATGGATTTAAAAGAGTAACTGCCGTGATTTCTTTTGACGAACTGTCAAATGATGAAGATCAAAATGAAGTGCCGTCAGATTTTAAAAATGCGCTTCATTACAACTATGATGTTCATGGAAATGTCAGCGAATTAGTCTTTCAAAACAATGATCCTTCATTACAAGGATTTTCATCGCCACAAGACCAGACAATCAAACGAGTAGTCTACAATTATGACCTGATCAGCGGCAATGTGAATAAGGTAATTTATCAGCCTGCATTGAGAGACCAATTTATTCATAAATATTCGTATGATGCTGACAATAGAATAACAGAAGTTCATACGAGCAAAGACAATGTCGTTTGGGAAAAAGATGTGGCTTATAAGTATTATGAGCATGGTCCGTTGGCGAGAACTGAAATCGGAGATAAAAAAGTTCAAGGTATAGATCATTTCTATACGCTGCAAGGCTGGCTGAAAGGAGTAAATTCAGAAAAGCTAGATATCTTAAACGATGTCGGAAGAGACGGACAAGCAACAAATGCTTTTGCAAAAGACGCCTTTTCATTTGCACTGAATTATTTTTCAAATGACTATGCCCCGAGAAATGCAACTGCAAGCCAGTTTTTGAATTATTCCACAACTATTGACTATAACAAAGATTTGTATAATGGCAATATCAAGGCGATGTCAACTTCATTGGTAAATACAGGAAACATGCTATTGCCAACCTTGTATAATAAATATACCTATGACCAGCTCAATAGAATTAAAGCAATGAACAGCGTTTCTATTGAAAATGGAGTAGTTTCTGGATCAAATACTTATGAAGAGTCTTATTCTTATGATGCCAACGGTAATATAGAGAGATTGATTCGCAAGAATAAATTGAATGCCACATTTGATGATCTTGATTATAAATATAATGCAAATACGAATCAGTTAAACAGAGTTTTAGACGGTATAACCAACACTAGCATCCATCCAAGTGATATAGAGAGTGGGCAGCTTTTAAACAATTATCAATATGACCCTATTGGGCAATTGACTAAAGATGTAGCTGAAGGAATTTCAAATATTGAATGGCGTGTTGACGGCAAGGTGAAAAGAATCACCAAAACCAATGGCCAGCAAATTGCGTTTGAATATGACGGATTAGGAAACAGGGTTTCAAAAGCAGTTTCCAACACCGCAGGTCCGATAAAAACTACCTATTATGTGCGCGATGCACAAGGAAACGTACTTTCGGTATATTCTAAAGAAAAAACTAACAATGTCGATAAATTTTATTGGGATGAAGCAAATATCTATGGAAGCAGCCGATTAGGAACTGAAAACATAGCTTTAGATTTAACACTGCCAGAAAACAACGCGGTAAGTGTGCTTAGAACTGGGGCTAATATGGACGCGTCAGAAGAAAGCAACGGGAATGAGAATGTAGTAATGAATACAATGACTACGCCACCAATTAACGGAGTTACGCTAAGCAACACCAGTGCGCTGACATGGGGAAATACACATTCCAAACTCAATTTCTTTGATGGACTGCCAGGTTTGAGCAAAACCCAACAGATTGAAGTAACAACAAATTTGAAGTTTACAAGCGATGCTAATGGCGTAGGAAATATGTTATTGCTACAAGACGACTTGCTTATTGAAGGAGGAAGCTTGAGCGATAACAGATATTACAATAGTAATTTTTATGTTACAGTTGAAAAAACTGCTGCAGGTTACAGGCCAACTATTGTTTTAGACCGCTATTCTAGAATTTATGCCAAAGAAAGAGGAAGCAGGGGAAGAACCTATACCTATTATAGAAGCTATAATACAGAAGAAAAATACCAGCTCAAATATGCCATACCAGAAAAAGAATGGGATTTGAAAGTAAAAATGGTTTTCAACGCAGGTACAAGCCTATATGAGCCGACACTTATCATTAATGGCAATACTTACAATAATGTCAACAATGATTTCGTTAAGTCATTTGCGCCAACTGACTTCAATAACGTGAAGTCAGACCGATCAAGAACAGGAAGCAAAGGAAATGGTTCTAGACCTTATGTCAGAAGAGTTGATCCAATGAGAAATTCTATCGGGCGAGTAGATAAATTCTATGGATATAGAGGAAATTTTGACCAAGTAGTCACAAAAACTATAGCAGCAATTCCTGCTCAAATATGTGATTTCTCTTATGCTATAGATTATAATTATAAAGACGAAGGAGATCCGACACGCTTGATGGAATTTCCATTTGATGGAACTACCGCCAGCCTAAGTTCATCGAATCTGATTGATGGAACTGTAGCACAACAATTGTCAAATGGTTTGTTTAAAAGCAATACGCCATTGACTCCAGGCAGTGCATTGGTATTTGTATCAGGTTCAAACACGACCCTAAGCGCCAATTATTGCATGAGCCAGGAATTAGATTCTGATGGTGACGGTATTAAGGATAGCGTAGACAAATGTCCTTACAAATACAATCCAGATCAATTGGATTCTGATAATGACGGCGTGGGTGATGTATGTGACAATTGTAAAACAACACCAAATGCTGACCAGCTTGATACTGACGGTGATGGCGTAGGTGATATTTGTGACAACTGTGTTTATGGATTCAATCCTTCACAAATTGATTCAGACCATGATGGAAAAGGAGATGCGTGCGACCCATGTCCGTTTGATGCTTCTGATGCCTGCGGACCAATCCTACAAGGCGTTTCATTGCACGAAAATTATATTTTAGGAAGCAAAAAAACGTATATTAGACGTGTAGGAGACAAGCGCTATGAGTTATCAAATCATTTAGGAAATGTACTTTCAGTAATATCTGATAGAAAACTAGCAGTCGACTTCCTAACTATCGATAGTAATGGTTTTATACCAAAGGTAATAGCATTTAATGATTACTATCCTTTCGGGATGCAGATCACTGAAAGAACAGGAAGCAGTGATGAGTATCGTTATGGCTTTAACGGAATGGAGAAGGATGAT
>Ga0247730_1000422_pt1 | contig 32067 bp, 31 predicted proteins | sample UWRJL073202C2_FD_180959 | JGI IMG/M metagenome (GOLD analysis project Ga0247730, IMG submission 180959) | Plant litter microbial communities from Arlington Agricultural Research Station in Wisconsin, United States - UWRJ-L073-202C-2 | ecosystem: Environmental > Terrestrial > Plant litter >... | reverse complement strand
CGGTTGGTTGAAGTCGTTCCACACCTTCTCGTTCGCCAACTACTGGAACCCCAATGAACAGGGGTTTTCCGACCTGCTGGTGATCAATGACGACCGCGTCGCGGCCGGCAAAGGCTTTGGCCAGCACCCGCACCGCGACATGGAGATCTTCTCCTATGTGCTCGAAGGCGCCTTGGAACACAAGGACACCCTGGGCACCGGCTCAGTGATCCGCCCTGGCGATGTGCAACTGATGAGCGCCGGCAGCGGCGTGGCCCACAGCGAGTTCAACCACAGCCAGACCCGTGGCGTGCACTTCCTGCAGATCTGGATCGTGCCAGCCGTGGCCGGCGCTGAACCGCGCTATCAGCAAGAGCATTTCACTGACGCGCAGAAACGTGGGCGCTTGCAGTTGATCATCTCGCCGGATGGCCACGACGGCTCACTCAGCGTGCGCCAGGACGCCCGGGTGTATGCCGGCCTGTTCAACGGTGACGAAGCCGCCACCCTGGACCTGCCGCCCGATCGCCATGTGTACATCCATGTGGCCCGGGGCAGCGTTGAAATCAACGGCCAACGCTTGCAGGAAGGCGACGGCGCCCGCGTGCGGGATGAGCAACAGATCCGCCTGGGCCACGGTGACGATGCCGAGGTGCTGGTGTTCGACCTGCGCCCACAGGAACTGCCGCAGATGCCATGACTGCCCCGGCGATGGCTCGCCACAACGAGCCATCGCTGGCGTCGATAGTCACCATCAGCCCAATGAAGTTCTCTTAAAAAATGCAACGCGTAACATCAAACCCATACCAGCAACAACCCAAACTAAAACACTCGGAGCACACTCTCATGAAACGCCAAATCTTGCTTAGCCTCGCTTTCTCGGTACTCGCTGCAAATGCTTTTGCCCAACCTGTCGTCGCTGAAGGCGGTTCGGATCGCCTGATCGAAAGTCGCGTCGCAGAGGGTGGCTCGGACCGCCTGCTGGAACGCCGTGTTGCCGAAGGTGGCGCTGATCGTCTGCAGGAACGTGGTCTGGCCGAAGGCGGTGCTGATCGCCTGCAGGAACGTGGTCTGGCCGAAGGCGGTGCTGATCGTCTGCAGGAACGTGGCCTGGCTGAAGGCGGTGCTGATCGTCTGCAGGAACGTGGCCTGGCCGAAGGCGGTGCTGATCGTCTGCAGGAACGTGGCCTGGCCGAAGGCGGTGCTGATCGCCTGCAAGGCAACAACGTATAACCCCGCGCTGCTTGCGGGAACCCCAAACCGGCCTGATCAGCCGGTTTTTTTTCGCCTGTGGTTAATGCAGCTCGCGGTCTACCCACAGCACCGCCTTGCCGATCAGCTGCCGCGATTCGATGCGTGCATGCACCTGCTGCACGATTTCCAGCGTGTGTTACACCGCTGAATCAAACCGCACGGGCGAGGAATTTCTTGCGATACGCCGCCGGCAACAGGCCCACGCGTTGCTGGAACAGGCGGCGGAATGAATTGCTGTCTTCGTAGCCGACCGCGTAGGTGATGCTTTCCAACGTCATGCGGGTTGACTCAAGCATGTGCTTGGCCCGTTCCAGGCGCAGGGTTTGCAGGTAGGCAATCGGCGTGTAATCGGTAGCCTCCTTGAAGCGCCGCTTGAAGTTGCGCACGCCAAAACCGAAACGCCGGGCCACCTCATCAATCACCAGCGCCTCGGCAAAATGCCGCTCCAGCCAATGCTGCACCCGCAGGATCTCGCCGTCACCGTGGTTTTTGGGCAGTGACCACATGGCGTACACCGACTGCTCGCTGCGCACAGTATCGATCAGCAGGTATTTGCCGCAGGTGTGGGCCAGTTCCGGCGCGCCAAAACGGCGGATCAGGTGCAACACCAAGTCCATCGCCGCACTCGCGCCGCCACTGGTGATCACGCGGTTTTCTTCGCAGAGAATCTGCCCATCATCCAGGCTCACGTCCGCATAGCGGCGTCGAAACAGCTCGGCGAACGCCCAATGGGTCGTGGCGCGCAGGCCTTGCAGCACACCGGACTCCGCCAACAGAAAGGCCGCCGTGCACATCGAAGCCAGGACTGCGCCGTGTGCATGCTGTTCACGCAACCAGGGGGCGTAGGCAGGAAAGGCTGGCAAGGCCTCTTTCAAGGTGAACAGAAAGCCTGGGATCAGTACCAGGTCGGTCTGGGCGACCTGCGCCACCGAGCGATCCACCTGCAAACGCTGGCCGCCCCAGGCCTCCACCGGCTGGCCGTCCAGGGAAGCGACCACGATGTCGAAGGGTGGCGTATCGGCAAACAGGTTGGCCGCGTTCAGCATCTCCAGCGCCAGGGTGGCGCTGGCAGCGGAGCAACGGTCAGCCAGGAGCAAGGTAATGTGCATGAAAGGAACTCGCTTGCGCTTTTCGCATGTAATAAGTCATTTGCGCACCTACCTTAGCTGATTCCAGCTCTTTACAGTGCTGCCACTGATCAACTGCCTGGCGTTTTTATGAATCTCTGGTTTCGCTTGCTCTTCATGCTGTCCCGGCGCCCCTGGCGCAAGCCTGCCCATGGCCTGGCAACCACGGTAGTGCGCATGCGCGTCTGGCCGCTGGACCTGGATATCAACCGGCACGTCACCAACGGCCGCTACTTTTCCCTGGCCGACATTGCACGGATGGATTTCGTGCTGCGCACCGGCGCCTTTCGCGTGGCATTGCGCAACAAGGCGCTGCCCATCGTGGGCGATACCTGGGGCAAGTTCCGTCGTGAATTGAAACTGTTCGAAGTGTTTGAGGTGCACACCCGCATGCTCGGCTGGGACGACAAGTGGAGCCTCATGGAGCACCGCTTTGTCAGTAAGGGCCGGGTGGTCGGCGTGGTGGTGATGCGCGGGCTGTTCCGGTCGGCCAAGGGCACCCTGCCGCCGGGCGACTTTGTGAAGGAACTGGGCCTGGATGAGACCTCGCCACCGATGCCGCAATGGCTCAGCGCCTGGGCGAAAAACTGCGATGACATGAGTGTGCAATTGCGGGGGGAGCAGTAGATTTGAATGCAGGCGCGTGGCGCGCGCCTCTGCCTTCCCTCCTTAGCGATGCAAGGGTTTCCCCGATTCAGCAAAAAAACCGTTTGGGCTAAAATACTTATCGCACATTAAGAGTTTGCACTAGCATATGTGTACGCCCGTGCAAAACCCCTCGCAATAACCGCGCACTACCCCATTCCTTTCTGAAAAACAAAGTGGCGAATGTTAAAATTTGTCACGTTTTACCGTATTCAATTCGATTAGTATCTAAACGCTAGCAGCGATTGAACTGACGGCCTTGCATGCCGGAAAAGGGAGTAGGTGATGCATTTTTCCAACGTCCTCGCTATTGCACGGACTCCATCTAAATCGGAGGATTTTCGAGAGCTTATAGTTCGCACTGTAGCGGATGATTTGAAAGTCGATACACGTTACTACGAACAACTCGTTGACACCCAGGAAAGCCACGCAAGCTACCGCGCCATCATCATAGAAATCGACACCCCCGCGGCGAGCAATCAAACCCTGGACATAATAAGAAAAACCCGAAACAGCCACCCCAACTGCACCATATTTGTCGTCGTCACATTCGCCTCCAGTTTGAGCAAGACCAAATACTATCTGGCTGGCGCGGATTACTGCATCAAAGTGGCAGAGGCGTCCCCTGAAAAAAAGTTAAGCCTGTTCGATGCTTTTCTCAGTGAAGGTGAACGACTGAATCGTTGTGGCCTGGTGCTCGATCAGGATCGCATGTGCCTTTATGGTAACGGCAAGAAACTTGAAATATCCTTCGTCGAAATGAAAGTTCTGGACGCGCTTATACAGCGCCGACTGCTCAGTCACAATGAAATTGCCGAAGTCATGGGCCTTAATACCAAGTACTACGACTCGCGTGCCCTGGAAAAGTCCATCAGCCGACTGCGCAGTAAAATCAAGGCGCACTACGGTGACAACATTATTCAGAATATCCGTGGTTATGGGTACAAACTCAGCCGGGGAGTTATATGTGCCAGCCATTTTCAAACCGCCAAGGAAAGACCCCATCGTGAATAGCGAAAAGGTAGCCCCTGCCGATGCTGTGGACTTCAGGCTTGCCAGGCAAGCCATCGTTGATCGCAGCCATGCACTTTGGGGCAGCGAAGTCAGCGTCGGCTCACTGCAGGATCACCAAGTACCCGACAGCGCCTACCACAAGGCGCTGCAACGTATCAGCGCACCACACAAAGCCTGCAACTCCGTTGTCAGCCGCAAGTTACTGCGGATCGATCAAGCCGCCTTGATGAATGAATATCTCCACAAGAGCATTGTTCAGACCGCCCAGTCACTGGAAAAACGCAGACAGCCCTTTACGCTCAGTATTACCAATCCTCTGGATGCCCTGCCCGGCCCTGTCGAACGCCGAGCGATGGTGCGTCAGTTATATAAGTTAAAAGACCAGTGCGCTGTCACCCTGGCCTACAACAATTACAGACTCGATACAAAACCGGCAGACCTGCTGATCGACCTCAAGCTTTACGACTACGTGAAAATGCCTTTTCCGGACTCCGCCCTGCGGCTGAGCCTGAATACGCGTTCCGGTCTGTTCGATCGGCTGTACGACCGCATGCTAGAGCTGATCAGTGCAACCCGGGTGTGCTTCATCGCCGACACCGTGGAATTTGCCGACAGCGCCATGCTGGCTAAAAACCTGCCGTTCGAATACTTTCAGGGCGGTTACTACTCCCCTGCCGACTGCTTATAAAAACCGCACTTTCATACTAACGGTGGACACTATGAGTTCCCTCAAGAAACACGCCTTCACCCCCACACTTGCGGCCATCGCACTGCGAGACTTTACGCCCAATGCCGAATTTTTTCATTACGACTTGAATACATTCGCGCCAATAGAAACAGACCCTAAAATCCGTGCAAACAACCCTCAACACTGCAACTCCGATGACAACCGTCGCCTGACAACCTATGTCATTACCCACACACTTGGCTTACCCTCACACTCTTTTAACGCTGTGCGACAAGAATCCAGACTACCCATGCCAGCGGCTCACGACAGCACGCCCAATAGCCCCACTCAGCCTACTGATATAACCTCTGAGCGAACTCAACTTTATCCTCAGGATTTCTGGCTATTGACACAACATGACCGCACCCTGGTCAAAGGCGGCTTACGTATTTCGCTGACAACCATTGAATCGGCGTTGATTAAAAAGATGCTGCACCATGAAGAGCGTGTTGTCAGCAAAGAGGAGCTGATCCGTAATATCGGACGCGAACCTGATCTATATCGCGGGTTGGAAATGTGCCTGAGCCGGCTCCAAGAAAAGTTCAAGCGTGTCAACGATGGCGAACGCTTGTTTCGTGCGGTGAGAAACCGTGGCTATTGTCTTACACAAAAAATCAAGAAGCCCTTGGAACTCACTCAGTCACGCCGTTAAAACAAAAAAAAGAACGGATACTTTGATACCCACCCTGCCTATTAATACACACTTTTTTACCTGCCCTTTTATAACACCCTCACACTAAGACGCCGCTGCCCCTGTTATAAGTCGTCAGCCAATGCCTCCTGCCGTTCATTACTATCCGTGGGTACGCGCGTCCGCGTGCCTATCTTTTAGTGCGGGTATTCCACCGCGTGATTAGACCCTGCCACCACCTGCGTGGTCACCACCGGGAGCAGAACTATGCTGAATAACACTAGAATGCATCGCAACCTGACCCCCAAGGGTTTGACGTTCTGGGGTCAGTGGATGCTTGCCTCGGGTTTGGTCGTTGCACTGTTATTTATGTTGGTCGTGTTCAGGACCGGCCAACTTGAGTACAACTACCGTGTGCTTGCGGCGTTTACCATACTGGCTTCATTACCGGCGTACAGTCTGTGTGATGTCTACAGCAAGAAAGATGACTATGGCGTAGGCTTGGGACGGCTGTTCATGGGATGGTTACTCACCGCTTTAATAGTGTTCGCGGTGGGTATCGCCTGCAATGCCACCTCATTGTTTCCATTGGATATCTTGTTGCTCTGGGCGGCGGTTAGTTACCCTCTGCTGGCCCTGTGTTATATCCCGCTGCACAGCCTGTCCCGGTATTACCATCGCCAACTTCACCAACGGCATAAGTCACTGATAGTGGGCACCGGCAAACTTGCCGTCGACTTGGCGAACACCCTGTCTCGCCAAAAGCGCTCACCGTTGGTGGGGCTCGTCGGCAGCCATGCCGAGGCCGCGCCGGATGCACAGGCGCAGATCCTTGGCGAGCTGCCGCAATTGCCGCAACTGATCCGCCAGCATGGCATTCGCCGCCTGTACATCACCCACTCGTTGCAGGACGCCACCCACATCGAGTCGTTGTACCTCAACCTGCTGGAGATCAGCGTGGATGTGATCTGGGTGCCCGACCTCAACAACATGCTGCTGCTCAACCATTGCGTCGCCGAAGTGGACGGGCTGCCAGCGATCTTCCTCAATGAAAGCCCGCTGACCAGCCGCCCCACAGCCGCCCTGAGCAAAGCGTTGCTGGACAAGAGCATCGCGCTACTGGCCATCCTAGTGCTGAGCCCGGTGCTCCTGGCGTTTGCCCTGCTGATCAAGCTCACCTCCCCCGGCCCGGTGATCTTCAAACAGGACCGCCACGGCTGGAATGGCCAGGTGATCAAGGTGTGGAAGTTCCGCTCGATGCGCGTGCATGACGACCACGAGGTACGCCAGGCCAGCCGCAACGATTCGCGCATCACCCCGGTCGGCCGGTTTATCCGCCGCACCTCTATCGATGAATTGCCGCAATTGTTCAACGTGTTGCAAGGGCATATGGCCCTGGTCGGTCCACGCCCCCACGCCATCGCACACAACGACTATTACTCGGGCAAGATTCACGCGTACATGGCGCGCCATCGCATCAAGCCCGGCATCACCGGGCTGGCGCAGATCAATGGATGCCGGGGTGAGACCGAGACACTGGAGAAGATGCAAAAACGCGTCGACATCGACCTGCGCTACATCAACACCTGGTCGTTGTGGCTGGATATCAAGATCCTGCTGAAGACACCGTTTACGCTGCTGTCCAAGGACATCTACTAACCCCCTGTACCTGTAGGAGCAAGTTCGCTCCTACAGGCCTTACTCAGTGATCTTGTCGATATTCTTGTAGAACAATGCACTGTCGCGCCCATCCGTCATCGAATGCAGCGAATACGCGCGATTCAGGCGCGCGCCGCCATCGCGGGTCAGCGGTGCCCACACCAGGTTGGCGCGGCGCATCGTCGACAGGCTCATCAACTCATCAAACGGAATGGACAGGTAGAGGCCCTTGTCGAAGGCGCCTTCGCCAAACTCTTGCTTGGACACGTTGGTGCGAGTGATCCACGCACCAATCCGCACGCCATTGTTGAACTCCCGCGAAAGATCCAGCGTTGCACCCCAGTCCCGAGCCAGGTAGCGACCGACACTCAAGGCCCCCTGCAGGTTGAATGGCAGGTCGGTATACCCGGTGATATGCCCGGTCACCGTGCGATAGTCACGCAGGCTCAAATCCTGCTCGAAACCGCGCTGACGCACATAGTTCACATCGGCACCCACCGCCCAGCCCTGGCCCATCGGCCTGTACAGCACTTCACTGCCCACACCGGCATACATCGATTCCAGCAAACCACCGTAGACCATGCCGTACAGGTCCTGGTCCAGGCGCTGCGCATGGTTGAGCTGGAAGGTCGTCAGGGTCACGTCGGCGCTGGTCATGTACTTGCGCAGGTCGGTGCGAACCCGCGGCAAGCCCGTGGGCGCGTCGTAGGTGAACCCATCGTAGTTGTTCAGCAGGTTGACGCTGAGCAAACCACTCCACCAGGTGTTGCGGGTAAAGCGGTACTCGGCATCGAGGTCGGCGGAAACCTGGTAGAGCAAACCATCCGGCCCACCGACGTTCTGCTTGTAGCCCAGGCCCAGCCCATAGCTGAGGGGCTTCGGCGTTTGGGTGTAGAGCACGGTCTGCGTGCGCTCGCTGGCACGATTGACCTCGACCTGGCGGTGCAGGTCCTGCAGGGCTTCGCGCTGGTTGACCACCTCGCGAAAGGTCTTGCGCGGCACGCTGGTTTCCTCGATCGGCATGGCATAGCGTTCGCTGACCAGGGTGAACCAGTCGATCTGGTCATTCACGCTGTTGTCCAGAATACGACTGGCGCGCCCCACCGCCTTGGCGCTGTAGAAATAGCGCTGCTGTTCGCCATACACCAGCAACTCCGGACCACGCTGGGTAATGCGTTGCACATTGTAGCCGGCGTTATCGTGCAGGCGCAGGGACACGGCGGCCCAATCCACCTGGTCCGGCGGTGTGGTTGGTGGCTTCGCCGGCAACGGGGGGGCCGGTGGGTCATAGGTCTTGGCCGGTGCCTTGCGGCTGACAAAATTGGTGTGCAGCGTAATGCCGAACATCGCGGTATTGCCCCGCTCCCACGCAGCGCTCACATCGACCGCATCGGCGAGCTTGTAGACCAGGCCCAGGTTGACCGGTGAAGCCTGGCGAAAGCTGTTGCTGCGTGGTTCATTTTTGTAGTCGTTGCCTTCCACTTCAAGCTTGAGGCTCAACGGCGCCCAGGGCGTCTGGTAGGCAATACCGCCAAACAGCGCGGGCCGGCCACGGAAATAGCCGTTGGAAAAACTGCCGGATCCTTCAGCGGTGGGACGCTCGTTGAATCGATCATCCAGCACGCCTAGCGGGTTGCCTAAGTCACCACGGCTGCCCAGGTAACCCCAGGCGATACCAGCGCTGAAATCCACGTCGCCATACCGCTTGTTGGCCACCAGGTATTCACTGGAAAACAGCCCGGTGCCGCCCAGGTCCATGAACCCCAGCGCCACCTCCGGCAACCAGTGGGTTTCCTGGTTCAAGCGCACCTTGGCGTCGACGGCCTTGTCCTTGTAACTCTGGCCGCCGCTGAACGACTCAGCGCCATAGGGCCGGTTAGTGATCGCGGTGTAGCGGAACGTGCCTTCCAGCCAGTCCAGTGGTTGCGCAGAAAAACTGTAGCGGCTGTAGGGCTCGGTGCGGTTGGCGTTCACGCTGAGTTCGCCGGCGGGCGCCATGCGGGCGGTAGGCGTCTGCAGCAGCCCCACGCCGCCGAAATCGCTTTGGGTGTAACGGGGATCACCATGCACGACGCCACAAGGCACCAGCAGCACGGCCGCAATACATAATTTCAAGGCGTGACCTCGGCCAGGGGTTGGGTGGCGAGAAACTCGGCCAGTTGCTGATTCAGGTCAGGGGTGGGCGCGCTCAGGTCGTCACTGCGGATCGGCACCAGCAGCGTGGCGCCGGGCGCTGGGGGGGCGCCCTCTTCGCGGTTCCAGGGCGCAATGCCCAGGCGCGAGACCTTCCCGTCAGGCTGGATCACCCACAAATAATCAGCATCCGCCTCCATCAGTGGCGGGCACGCGGTGAGGTAATCCCGGGCTGCCCGCAGCGGCTCGAACGCCAGGCTGCACGCCGCAGCGACAGCCCCCACCACGCGCACCTGCGTGGGCCGTGGCGGGTATACCAGGCGGTCGCCATCGCTGAGCGGCAGGTTCGGCGCAAAGCCGACTTCCACCGCCACCGGGTCCAGCACCGCCACCTGGCGGCCAGTGACAGGTAAGGGCTGCACCTGCCGATACAAGCGTTCGGCACTATGAGCCCGGCCTTCAAGCCCTTCAGCCAACGCGGCCTGGTGCAGGGTTTGCAAATCAAACAGCACGCCGGCCTTGAGCCGCTCCTGGCGTTCCAGCAAGGGTTGATGCAACCAGGCTGCTCCCAGCCAATAACCCTGGGCATCCGGTTGCGACGGAATGATCGCGTCCAGCAAACGTGCATCGGGTGGCAGCGCGATAGGCCCTGGGGTGCGCACCTGGCCGCTGACGGTCACGGCGGCCTGGCTCGTACTGACGCAACTCCAGAACAGCAGCAGCGCCGTGAGTATTCGACCGATCATCGGGCGTCCTTGCGAGTGGGTTGCAGCTGGGTGATGGTCAGGGTCAGGTCGGGCGTGAGGTGCTGTTCGCTCTGCACGATAAAGCCGTCGACGGGGTCGACCCAGTAACGGTTGCGCGCCTGAAAGCCGCTGGCCTCGACGTCTTCGTCCACCCGCAACAAGGCGTATGGCTTGCCGAGGATCTCGACCGTTTCGATGCCCTTGCGGGTCATACGGCTGGTAAGCGGGATGCCCATGCGATAGCCGTCCACCCCATCGATCTGCCGCGTGCTGCGGTAGCCATCCGGCAAACGGTGCAAGCCTTGCTGGAAAGGCGACTGGCCCTGCCAGTGCGTGCCATTGAGGTCCACGCCCAGGCCGACCGTGCGCACCACCAGACCATTACGCACCAACAGCACCTGCTTGCCGGAAGCCACCCAGAACTGCAGGTCGCCACGCTGGCGAATCAGCGCCATCACCCCTTCGCTGGACACCGTGGTGACCTTGATCTGGGCAAACGGCACCGCATCCACCTGGGCCTGGGTCAGTGCCAGTGGCGCCGGCCCGCCCACGGCCGCCTTGAAGGTATCGAGGGAGGCGGTCATCAGTGGATTGCAGCCAGCCAACAGCCACGCCAACCCCATGTAAGCAGCGATTTTATGAGTGTTCACGCAGGTTCCACCCTATCGGCTGCTGGCTTCGCTCAGGTTGTTCTGGGTGGACGCGCCGATGCCGACGATTGTGGCCGAAGGGATCAACTGGCTGATGAAGCGGTTCCAGCGCGTGATATTCGCCGGGCCGACAAACACCACATCCTGGGGCTGCACATCAAAGCGCGTGGCCAGGGCCATGGCCGAAGGGGACGCAGCTTCCAGCTGGAACACCTTGGCCGGCTCGTTGGCGATGTTCTGCGCGCCGCGAATCACATAGATCGCGTCCGCGTTGGAGGTGTTCTGATTGACCCCACCCACCGAGCCGAGCACGTCGGAGAGGTTCATGCTGCGGGTCTTGAAGCTCAGGGCACGGGGCTGCATGACTTCGCCCATCACATAGATGCGCTTGCGGTCATTGTAGGCCAGGTACAACTGGTCGCCGTCCTTGAGGTAGATGTCGTTCAGGCGCGACTGCGCCAGGTTGAGCGTGTCGAGGTCCAGGGTGTAGCGCTTGCCGCCCCGGCTGAGCGTGAGGTTGGACAGATCGGCATTGAGCGGGTCGATCCCGGCGGCGCCCATGGCTTCCATCACGTTCAACGGGATGGTGGTGATCGGCACCGGCCCGGCCTTGGCCACCGCGCCGGTGATCACCACGCGCTGGCTGGCGAAGCGCAGTACGCTGACGTCCACCTGGGGGCTATCGATGTATTGGCGCAGCTTGTCGGTGATCTCACTGCGCAGCGCTTCAATGGATCGACCCTTGGCAACCAACTCACCCACGTAGGGGTAGAACAGGTTGCCCTCGGGGCTGACCAAGCGGCCGTTGGCGTCGATCTGTTGTTGCGGGCCGGACGGTGCCGTGAGTTCAGGGTGATCCCATACAGTGATATACAACGCGTCATTGGCGCCGATCAAATACGGGCCCGGCTTATAACTCAATAGTTCCGCAGGAATGGAATAAGGCACTTGGCTGGCCGCGTCCATGGCAAGTAACTTTGGTGTGATCGGAATCAAATCCACCCGGCTGTTTTGCGCGCCGCCACTTTCAGTCAACGCCGCCGTGTCCATGTATTGGCCCGGTGCGAACATGCAGCCCTGTAACAATGCAGCGGCCACGGCCGCCACAGAAAAAATACGCATCATAGTGCTCGGACACTCGCGATAAACGACAAGAAAAAAAGACTACTCGGGTGGGGAATCCAAGCAGTCTGAAAAGCGGAAGGTGGTGGATCAGTTGCCGGTGCCGGTGGTTCCGGTCGTACCGGTGGTCCCGGTGGTGGTGCCGCCGTTGGAACTGCCGCCGCTGTTGGACGCAGCCGCCACGCCGGCAACAATGGCGCTGGCGACCAGCAGGGTTTCCCCGACTGTCACCGAACCCGCGACCTTGGTACTGAGCCCCAACGGCAACTCGTCGGCCAACACCGTCGTACTCATGACACTGAGCACAATAACCGCCAGTGCTTTTCTCATAACAGACTCCTTATCGTCAGTGAGTAGCCGGGCCGATAGTGCCATCCAACTAAACAGCGCACCAGACGGGTAACTTCCAGGTGCATTAGTTGAAAATAACGTTTTACCGGCAAAGTGCCCGGCCCTCACTGCATTGCCGATGTTTGAAGTTATTCGGAACGTTATTAATTGTCGGAAACTTCAGGCCCTGCCGTACTTGTCTTCAAATCGGACAATGTCGTCTTCGCCCAGATAAGACCCCGACTGCACTTCGATCAACTCCAAAGGAATCACCCCAGGATTCTCCAGCGCATGCACCTGGCCGATGGGGATATAGGTCGACTGGTTTTCCGCGACCAGGTAGGTCTGCTCGCCATTGGTGACCCGGGCCGTGCCGCTGACCACGATCCAGTGTTCGGCGCGGTGGTGATGCATCTGCACCGACAATTTGGCTCCCGGCTTCACGGTGATGCGTTTGACCTGATACCGCGCGCCGCTGTCCACCGAGTCATACATGCCCCACGGCCGATACACCTCTCGGTGGTTGAGGTGCTCGTGCCGCCCGGCCTGCTTAAGCTGATCGACGATCCCCTTGACCTGCTGCACCTGCTCCTTGTGAGCCACCAGCACGGCGTCCTTGGTCTCGACGATGATCAAGTCGTGCACCCCGACGGTGGCGACCAGGCGGCTGTCGGCGTGCACATAGCTATCGCGGGTATCGAGCAGCAACCCATCACCGCGCAGCACATTGCCGCCGGCGTCTTTTGCACTGGCCTCCCACAGGGCCGACCACGAGCCGATATCGCTCCAGCCGGCGTGCAAGGGCACCATCACCGCGTCATCGGTTTTTTCCATCACGGCGTAGTCGATGGAGTCGTCCGGACATGTGGCGAAGGTTGCCGCATGCACGCGGGTAAACGGCAGGTCCTGGCTACCGCCCTCCAGCGCCACGCGGCAGGCTTCGAGCATGGCCGGCTGGAAGCGTTCGAGTTCTGCCAGGTAGCGGCTGGCGCGGAACATGAACATGCCGCTGTTCCAGGCGTAATAACCGCTCGCCACATACTGCGCGGCCGTGGCGGCGTCCGGCTTCTCGACAAAGCGCTTGACCCGGTAACTGCCCTCGCCCACCGCCGTGCCCTGCTCGATGTAGCCATAGCCGGTATGCGCGCAGGTCGGGGTGATGCCGAAGGTCACCAGCTTGCCGGCCCTGGCCAGGGGCAGCGCCACTTCGAGGCTGGCATGGAACGCGGGCACATCTTCGATCAAATGGTCGGCGGCCAGCACCAGCAGGATCGGGTCCTGGTCCTCGGCAACCGCCTTGCACGCCGCCAGGGCGATGGCCGGCGCGGTGTTGCGCCCAACCGGCTCCAGCAGGATGCTCGCCTGCTCCATGCCGAGCTGGCGCAACTGCTCGGCCACTAGGAAACGATGCTGCTCGTTACAGATCAACTGCGGCAAGGCGACATTGGCGCCCTCCAGGCGCTGGATGGTCTGCTGCAGCATCGACAGGTGCGCATCGGTCAGGCGCAGGAACTGCTTGGGGTTCAGTTGCCGCGACAGCGGCCACAGGCGCGACCCCGAACCGCCCGCCATGATCACGGGTAACAACATAAATGCATCCTCGAGGCAGAGCGTCAAAAATAGGCGCGGCTGTTTTCATGCACGCGCGGGCTGAAGCGCAGTTCATCCTGTGGCCACCAACGGTACTGCTGATGTTGCTCGGTGGGCAGCAAGAGAGTCTGCCCATCTTCCAGGTCCAGGCAATAGCCGAGCACCACATAGTGGGTATCCGGCCCGCTGCCGGCATTGGCGAACACGCCGTCATCGTAGAAGTGCTCGTACACCCCAAGCAGACGCGGATTGGCGCGTTCAAACGTGCGTCCCAGCTCTTCGCCGGTGATGCGCCGGAACGCGCTGTCGAGGCTTTCGTTCTTGCGGATACGCCCCCCGGGCACGAACCAGAAACCAAAGGCTGGCCGGTTGACGCGCAAACCGAGCAAGACTTCGCCACGGCTGTTTCTCACCACTAGGTCAATCGCCACCAACGGCGTCGAAGCCACGACCGTTTGGAAGGTCGGTAAATCAAGCCACATACCCATCAAACCTGTGCCAGAAAACGTTGCAGAATGCGTTCCTTGTCGAGGAACTCCTTGGCGTAATTCAACGCCACCTCATTACGCGTCGGCATTGCCAGTGCCCGCTCGATACCCGTGCTCAGTGCCGTGACCGATTCCGGCTCGATCAACACCGCAATGCCCTGATGTTCCTCGCACAGGCGGCCGAGGGTGGTATCGGGGTCGGCGGTGATAATTGCGTTGCCGCCCACGGCCAGAATGTTGGTGAGTTTGGACGGCAACACCGCATCTGCAACGCCGCGCTTCTGGATCACCAGGTGCACGTCGGCCGAGGCCAGCAGCGCCGGCAAGTCCTCGTAGGCCTGCAACGGCGCGAACAGCACATTGCGCAGCCCGTCACGCTGTACACGTTCGAGCAGACGCGCCTTGCCGGTGCCCTGGCCGACGATCAGGAACACCCACTCCGTGCGCTGGGCATGGGCCTGGGCGGCATCGAGGATCAGCTCCAGGCCTTGCTTCTCGCCGAGGTTGCCGGAGTACAACAACACCTTGGTTCCCGGCGGCACGCCCAGGCGTTGCAGCAACGCGCGGTCGCGCGGCACATCGCGAAAGCGTGCGGTCTCCGACCAGTTCGGAAAGAACATCAGCCGCTGGCTGTACACGCCCTTGCCCCGTGCCTTGTGGAGCATGCCGCTGGAAATCGTCGAGACCCGATCAAAGCGCCGCAGCAGCCAGCGCTCCACACCCAACGCCAGGCGCCGCAACAGCGAACCGCCGCCAATGCCCAGGCCGAGCATCGCATCCACTTCATAGTCCTGGACATGCAACACCGACCGCGCGCCACTGAGCTTGGCCAACAGCAACGCCTGGGGCGCACAGAACAGCGTGGGCACCACCAGGATCACCAGGTCCGGCTTCCAGCGCAGTTGCCCCAGCACCGCCACACACGAGCTGGCGGAAAAACTCATCAGGTGCAGCAGACGCGTCATCGCCGTGGGCTGGCGCGGTACGTAAAGCGGACAACGGATCACCGTCACGCCGGCATCCAGCTCGGTACGAAAACGCCACGGCGAATAGCCCTCGCCCACCTGCCACTGCGGGTAATACGGCGGCGCCGTGACTACGCGGACCTGATGACCTTGCGCCGCCAGCCAGCGCGCCTGTTCACCGCTGTACTTGCCGATACCGGTCAGCTCCGGGCTGTAATTGATGCCGTACAAAAGCACTTTCATCACTGGCCCCGAGGCTGTTCGAGCGCCGCGAGATAGGCGTTGTAGGCGTCACGCAAGCCCTCCTCCAGCGGCACGTAGGCTTCCCAGCCAAGGGCGTTGATACGGCTGACATCGAGCAACTTGCGCGGCGCACCGTCGGGTTTGTCGGTGTCGAAACGCAGGCGCCCCTGGAAGCCGGTGACCCGCACCAGCGCCTCGGCCAACTCGGCGATGGTGCAATCCACGCCGGTGCCTACGTTCAGGTGCGAGCGCATCGGCTGGGTCTGTTCGCGGTAGCGCGCCGCATCGAGTTCCATCACATGCACGCTGGCCGCCGCCATGTCATCCACGTGCAAGAATTCCCGTCGCGGTCGGCCACTGCCCCAGATCACCACCTCGTCATCGCCGCGCTGGGTCGCTTCGTGGAAGCGCCGTAACAAGGCGGCGATCACATGGCTGTTTTGCGGATGGTAGTTATCGCCCGGCCCATACAGATTGGTCGGCATCACACTGCGGTAATCGCGGCCGTGCTGGCGGTTGTAGCTTTCGCACAGCTTGATCCCGGCGATCTTGGCCACGGCGTAGGGCTCGTTGGTGGGTTCCAGTGCACCGTCCAGCAACACCGCTTCGATCATCGGTTGCGGCGCATGCACCGGGTAGATGCATGACGAGCCGAGGAACAACAGTTGCTGCACGTCATGGCTGTGGGCAGCGTGGATCACATTGGCCTGGATCATCAGGTTCTGGTAGATGAAGTCGGCCGGGTATGTGGCGTTGGCATGAATCCCACCCACCTTGGCGGCCGCCAGGTACACCTGGTCGATACGGTGCCTGGCGAAGTACGCCTGCACGGCCGCCGGGTCGAGCAGGTCCAGTTCATCGCGGCCCGCCGTGAGTATCTGCGTGTAGCCCAACGCCCAGAGGCGCCGCACGATGGCCGAACCGACCATGCCGCGATGGCCGGCGACAAAAATCCGCGCATCAAGATCACGTGCCATGCTCAGTTCTCCACCGCAATCGGTGCGTCATGCCCGTGCAGGCGCAGCAAGGCGTGGCGCTGGGCGATCTTGAGGTCTTCGCGGACCATCTCCGCACACATCGCCTGCGCACTGATTTCAGGCACCCAACCGAGCACGCGCTTGGCCTTGGACGGGTCGCCCAGCAGCGTCTCCACCTCGGCCGGGCGGAAGTAACGCGGGTCCACCCGGACAATCACGTCGCCCACCAGAATGCCCGGCGCCAGGTCGCCGTCGATGTGCTCGACCACCGCCACCTCCTCCACGCCTTCACCCACAAAGCGCAGGCGTAGCCCAAGCTCCGCCGCCGACCAGCGAATGAAGTCACGCACCGAATACTGCACACCGGTGGCGATCACGAAATCTTGCGGGCTGTCCTGCTGCAACATCATCCACTGCATGCGCACATAGTCCTTGGCATGCCCCCAGTCGCGCAGGGCATCCATGTTGCCCATGTACAGGCACGGCTCCAGGCCCAGCGCGATGTTGGTCAGGGCGCGGGTGATCTTGCGCGTCACGAAGGTTTCCCCGCGGCGTGGCGACTCGTGGTTGAACAGGATGCCGTTGCACGCATACAGGCCGTAGGCTTCACGGAAGTTCACGGTGATCCAGTAGGCGTACAACTTGGCTACCGCATAGGGCGAGCGCGGGTAGAACGGCGTGGTTTCCTTCTGCGGGGTTTCCTGCACCAAGCCATACAACTCGGAGGTCGAGGCCTGGTAGAAGCGGGTCTTTTTTTCCAGGCCCAACAGGCGGATCGCTTCAAGAATACGCAAGGTGCCCAGGGCGTCCACATCGGCGGTGTATTCCGGTGAATCGAAGCTCACCGCCACATGGGATTGCGCGCCGAGGTTGTAGATTTCGTCGGGCTGGACCTGCTGGATGATGCGCGTCAAGTTCGACGAGTCCGCCAGGTCGCCGTAGTGTAGGATCAGGTTTTTATGCAGGGCCTGCGGGTCCTGGTAAATATGATCGATGCGCTGGGTATTGAACGACGACGAACGGCGCTTGAGGCCGTGCACCGTATAGCCTTTTTCCAGCAGCAGCTCCGCCAGGTACGAGCCATCCTGGCCGGTAATACCGGTGATAAGCGCAACTTTGTTCATGTCTGTCTCCCGATTGATAGGCGAGCGAAGGCCGACACCCAAACTTGGGTGTTTGTTAAAAACGGTCAGTTACTTCTGTTTGGGCAGGTTCAAGTTATGGCCGGTCAACTTTGAGAGTTCCCGGACAATGGCTTCCTTATCGTTTAAATGGGCAATTGCGGTTTCCAGCTCCAGCACCTTGGCGCCCACCAGGAAGCGGTACCAATAGCCCTGGAGCAGGTGATAGACCAGGCCGCTGCGGCCATCGAGAAACCCCAGCTGGATGATGTAGCGCCACAAGAAATAGGCGGTCGAACTCAGGGTGAACGGCACGCGGTTATAGAGGCGGTTCTTGATCAGGCGCTTGGCCTTGGCCTGGAACGAACTCTGCCCCGTGTGCAGTTCATCGCGGATCGCAAACAACCCCAGCCGCGTGTTGAGCACTTCAATCGCTTCGCGGGTGGCGTACTGGTTGTGCTTGTGGGTGAAGAAGGTCAAGTCATGCAAGTTATGGTCGGCGAACCCACCTTCCAGAGTGATGGTGCGACCCTCGGCCACCGAGATGTGCTCGTCCATCCAGCGGTCTTCCATGCGCCCGAACCCGGTGCGCCACAGCCGTAGCATCCGCAACGGGTAACGCCCGCCATGCCGCACCCAGCGCCCCATGAAAATGTGCTTGCGCTTGAAGTTGATGCCGGTGATATCGCTGGCCAACGTCGGCAAGCGTGCGTTGATCTCGGCAGCGAGGTCGGCCTCGATGATCTCGTCGGCATCCAGGCGCAGCGTCCAGTTGCCGGTGATCGGCAGGTTGTCCAGCGCCCACTGGAACTGCTTGGCCTGGTTGACGAACGGGTGCTGCACCACCCACGCGCCATGGGCACGGGCGATGTCGCAGGTGCTGTCGGTGGAGAATGAGTCCACCACCAGCACTTCGTCGCTGAAAGCCCGCACCGAGTCGATGGCCCGGGCGATGTGCAGGCTTTCGTTGTAGGTGAGGATGATCACGGTGATGGTTTCGCGCTTCATGGCGTGGGCTCCTGCACATGCTGGGTACGCAGGCCGATATGGCGGGACGGATGCCCGGCATGCACGGTCCACGGCTGCGCGATGCTCTTGATCACCAGGGTGCGGGCCCCCACCACCACGCCGTCAGCCACACTGACGCCTGGGGTGATGAACGCCTCGGCACACACCCACACGTGCTCCCCCAGCACGATGGGTTTTGCATACAGCTGGAAGTTCTTGCTGTTGTAGTCGTGGGAGCCGCCGCACAAATGCGCGCCCTGGGAAACCACGCTGTAGCGCCCAATGCGGATCAACGCCATGCTGTACAACGTGGTGCCATCGGCAATGCCGACATGGTCACCCAGCTCCAGGTTCCAGGGCGCCCAGACCTTGGCCCGTGGATACACGTGCACCCCCTTGCCCAACCGCGCACCGAACAGCCGCAGCAGAAAGGCCCTCCACGCATGGAACGGGCGCGGGCTGGTGCGGAACAGCGCCACGTACACCATGTTCCAGAGCTGGCGGCGCAGCCGATGGCCCAATGAGAACGAGGCTGAACGGTGCGGGTCATTGCCTTGAAGAATCACGGGAAGCACTCCCGCACAATCTCCAGCAAGCGCTGCGCACCGCGACGGATATGAAAGCGTTCGGCAAAGCACGCCCTGGCCCGCTCGGACATTTGCGCGTAAGCGGGCGCATCCAGCTGCAACCAGCGTTGCAGGTTGTGCAGGGCGCCGTCGGCGGTGTCGTCACTGACAAAGCCCACGCGATCCTTGTCGATTTCACGCCAGATATTGACCTTGTTGCTGATCAGCACGGGCTTGCCGCACGCCAGCGCTTCCGCCACCACCACGCCGAAATTTTCCTGGTGCGAAGGCAGGCAAAACACTTCGGCGGCGTAAAACGCGCCCCACTTTGCAGTCCCCTGCAACATGCCGGGCCAGCTGATGCGATGGGCAATGCCCGACTTTTCGGCCTGATCCTGCAGCGCCTGTACCCAACCGCCCTGATCGGGGCCGGCCATGACCAGGTGCAGCCGCTCGTCTTGCCCGGCGACCTGGGCAAATGCCTGCAGCAGGTGGTCGCACCCCTTCTTCTTATGGATGCGACTCAGGAACAGCACTACCCGCTTGCCCTTGAGTTCCGGGTGACCGGTGATGAAGTCCCGCGCCAGGCGCGCCCCATCGGCCGGTGGGCTGGCAGTGCCATACGCCGTGATCGTTTCATGGGCGCGATACAGCCAGAACGACTCACGCGCGCGGATTTGCTCTTCTTCACTGGTAAACACCACGCGCCGCGCATCCCTCAGCACCCGGTATTCGCCCCATGGCCAGTAGAGCCATTTCTTCAGATGCTTGAGCGGGTATTCGTGCTTGAACCAGGGATCCAGCATGCCGTGGGTATACACGATGTAAGGTCGTCCCAACTTGTTCAGCACCTGGCGGGCGACAAACCCGTGGTACTGCCACAAGCCGTTGATAATGAAAAAATCATAGTGCCGGGCGTGCTGCTCCAGCCATTCGCGGATGTTGCCGTTCAAGCCGTAGCCGAATCGGCTTGGCCCCATGAAATGCACGGTGCCGGGATAGTCCACCGCGAACTCGGCATCCAGCGTCAGGACATCCACGCGATGCCCCTCCTGGGCGAGCACCGTGTCGATTTCCCGGGCCGCGTTGATCGGGCCGCCTTTTTCCGGTCTGACCGAAGAGATGATTCTTAGTAACTTCACGTGCTGTCGTCCGCTGATGCATTAAGTAGGTTCAGGTTTTCTTGCAGGCCGCGAGAATCAGGCAGGCATACAGCACGCCAAACGCCAGGAATGTGCCCTGCATGGTCATGACCCCGTTGAACAGGATCGGCGCCAGGAAACCGCACAGCAGCAACGGCACCCCGGTGCCTTGCCTGACCAGCGCCGTGTAGGACTTGAGCAGTAACCAAAGCAGCACGAAGATCCTGAACAGGATGAACATCAGCCCGGCGGGCAGGCCCATTTCCAGCACGATGCGTGACCATTCATCTTCGGCCAGTAAAAAACCTGCGCCCTGCTCCCGCCCTGCGCGCAGGATCGTCGAGGCGGCGTTGGTGCCCGAACCTATCCCGTGGCCCCACAACGGCGCGTCATCGACCACACGCGTGAACGCATACAGGCTGGAGAACGCGCGAGTGACCGGCGAGCCTTCACTGGCCACGGCGCTGCGGTTGCGCTCCACCAGCACCTGGTAGCTGTCGGTGGACATGAAGATCAGCAGGCTGACAAACAACGCGGCCGCCAGGAAAAACAACGACAACAGGTTGCGTTGCGATTTCTTGATCAAGGCGACCATCAACGCCGCCAGCAGCACAATCGCAGCGTACGCATAGATCGCCCTGGACCCCGTGAGAAAACACATCACCGCCACCGCAGCCGCCGACACGCCAAACAGCCCATAGCGCCGGGCGAACACGGCACGGAACAAGGCCTTGTCAAACACCGCCGCGACCAGGAATGCAAAGCAGGCCGACACGTACACCACATGCCCGGCCGTGAACGTGAAGGTGCCGTAGGGCCGCACGACACCGTCGGCAATCATGAAAATGAAGTCATCATCACCAATGCCTTTGTTCACATACGCCTGGGGTCCGGACGAATACTGCAGCACCACCAGCACGCTGATCGGGATCGCCGCGAACAGCGTGATACGGGCGAACCGATAGACATCCGTCAACCTGAGCGTCTTGCCAGCGACAAATATCAACGGGAAATACAGCAGGTAGTTGCGCACGCCGTAGCCGTAGATGACGAAGCCTTCAGGGCTGCTCAACAGAAACGCGGCCACCAGCAGGAAGAACACCATGACCAGCACGACAAAGTAGGCCGACACCAGGTTTTTCGAGAAAAAACCGAACCGGTAGGCGCACCAGTAGATGTAAAGGACGATCGGGTCCTTGATGAAATAGATGACCGAACTGAGGCTCGGCATCACCCACTTGCGCAAGACCCCTTCGAACAGGATGAACAGGTAGATAAGCACGAAGGCGCTGACCACCCGCGTGCGGTAGCGCTCATGCAGGCTGACCCTGTCAGGAATGGCCAAGGATTGCATCCATCACCTCCCTGGCGTAGCTGTCCCAGGTGGTTCCACCGGCAGACAACACAGCGTTGTGCTGCAACGCCCTGAGCTTGTCCTTGTCTTCGGCCAGCTCAACCAGACGGCTGGCGATCGCTTCGGCAGAACGGATCGGCACCACATAACCGTTGAAACCCTCGACGACCAGGTCGGCCGCACCGCAGTTCTGCGACACGATCACCGCTGTGCCCGTGGACAAGGCTTCACCTACCACCAGGCCAAACGCCTCGGCGACCGACGGCAGCACCAGCACATCGGCCTCCAGCAAGTGGCGGATAACGTCATCGTGGGACGCGGAACTGAACCACTGGTACTTTTTCAGCTCGGCATTGAGCACGGGGTTGCGACCGTTGGCGTAGTCGCCACCGATCACCGTGACGTCCAGGGCAACGCTGCTCGCCGCAAGATTCAACGCGTCGAAAAAGTACGAAATGCCCTTTTGCTGGGTCAGCGCGCCGACATAAATCACTTTCAGTCGTGCACCTGGCCGGGCGCTTGCTTCATGACGCACCATCGGCGCCGGCGCGCCATAGGGCGTGATCGCAACCTTGCCTGGCGCAACGCCGTGCTCACCCAGGGTGCGCTTGGCAAAGGTACTCGCCACTATGATCCGGTCTGCCAAGGCCAACTCGGCCGTCTGTTTGCGCATGGTGTCATCGCTGATATCGGGAATGCTGGCACGCCAGGCAGGGTTGGCCTCGCGCTCATGCTCAAGCATCCTGCAGGCGTAGGCGATGGAGCCGAAGGCCGCCTCATAATTGAGGGTGATGTCGCCGATGTCGCGGGCGGCGCTGAACAAGCCCAGGCACTTGCCGTCATAGCCGTACACCTGGCTGGGTTTGCGCGGGGTGTTGTAGAGGAAACCGGCGCTGGCCTGGTCAATGTGGTTGTAGACGTTTTCCGGGCAGAAGATGCCGGTGTTGCGGCGTGTCAGGCGATACCACTTCAGTTTGTCGCAGATCACACGCGGCACGTCATAACGCGGGTAACTATGCAGCAACGCGCCATCGACCTGATCGAACGTACGCCGCAGGCACTCCTTGCCCACCACCGGCAGACGGCAGAGGAACGATCCCTTATGCAGTGCCAGCGAGGTATGGAACGAGTGCAGCAACTGCCGTTGATTCAACGCGCGCAGCAACGCGCGGACATTCTGATTACCAACGGGATGAGCGACCAGAATCATCTTATTTACCCATCCAGGCTTCGACGACGGCACTTGAGCGGACCGGGCTGTAGGTAAACGCATGCGCCCCACGCGACCTGATGACCCGTGCCGGATTGCCCGCTACCACGCTGTACGGCGCCACATTGCGCCCGACCACACTGCCGGCACCGACGACGGCACCTTCACCGATCGTCACGCCCGGCAGGATGATCGCGTCGGTGGCGACCCAGGCGTAGTCGCCGATCACCACCGGGGCGACTTTCAAGCGCCAGGCAGGATCATCCAGGCCATGGGTACCCGTGAGAATACGCACGCCTTCATTGATCGCCACATGGGCGCCCACACGGACGGCGGCGTGCAATTGGATAAAGGTGCGCTTGCCGATAAAGCTGCCGGTGCCCACGCTGAAACACGCGACGGAGCCTTCGAATTCCACGGCATTGATCATCACCAGCGGAGCCAGGCTGGCCCCCTGTCGGCGCAACGTGCGCTGGCGGCGATCGGCCTTGAGCAAGCGGCCCAGCAACAGCACGCGCTTGGCCAGGTACTTGAGCCCCTCAGGCGTCAGCAGGCTGACTTTCAATCGATGGCGGATCAGGTGATTAATCAGCACGGGCCATCCTCAGTTCAAGACGATGGAAACCGCGCCTGGCAAAGCAGAACAGGACGACTTCGGTGGCCACCAACACATAGCAGACACCGAGCAGGCCATAGTCCGGTGCCAGGTAGAACACCGCCAGACTGCTGGCGACCGATACCAGCATGAACACCACGGCAAACGACGAATAGGATGCGGTGGCCATCAGCGCCACCCAATACACCTGCCAGGCCACGTGGGTCAGCGCACCGATGATCAGCACCAGCATGATGCTGGAGGAATAATCGTCTTTGCGGCCCGACCACACATCAAAGATCGTCCCGCCGAATATCACCATCAGCGCGCCTAGCACACAGGCGATGGGCAGCGAGAACCGCAAGGCATAGCGGATCATTTTGCGGACCAGTTGGTTGTCACCGATGGAGAACGCATAGGAAATCTCCGGCCATAGGGATTGGTTCACCACGGTCGAGAACTGCACCAACACCCTGGAAATCGTGCGGTACAAACCGAATATCGCCGCGTGCGCCGGAGACAGCAGCACCGACAACAGAATGATCAGCCCCTGCACGTTCAACGCCAGGCCAATCGGAAAGGCCAGCGAAGCCAGTGACGGTTTGATCAACGTCACAAATGCCCGCCTGCCGATCGCAGAAACGTTGAAACACAAGGCAATCCCCAACCGGTTGGCGATCAGGTTCTTGCTGACGATGCCCGTCGCGCGCACGGCCAACAGCACCAGGCTGGTGGCGACCAGGCTGTGGCTCAGGTAAGCGCACAGCAACGCAGCCGACCATTCCAGCATGCGGATGACGTTCATGATGAATGCCGACAACGGCAAGGCCTTATTGGCCCGGTAGCGGATCGAAATCATGTTGGTAAACAGGCAAAGCAGCGAGTAGCCGGTCAACGCAGAGAGAATCAGCACCCCGTCGCCGCTCTTGATCGACTGGAGGTTGAGCACGCTGAACAGGTCAAACAACGCCAGGGCGCCCAGGGTCAGCAACAGCACACTGAGTCCCGCCAGGGATAGAAACGCAAAGCTGGTGCTGTACACCGCACTCGCGACCTTCAACCGTCCGCGCTCGTGCCAGATCACGACCTTGCTCGATGCCGCCGTGGTCACACCCAGGTCAGACAGCGCCAGGTAGGTCGGAATCGCAGACAGCACCACCCATTCGCTGTAGGCGCCAAAGCCCCAACTGGCAATCAGCACCGGCACACTCACCACCTGGATCAGCAGGTTTACCACCTGGCCAAACGAATTGGCGCCAATGCCGCTGACGATTCTTTTAAGCACACTCATGGGAAGACCTATACCGGGTTGAGAGGTCGCCCAACGGATACGTAGTGAATACCTTTCTTCTGCACACTGACGGGGTCGAACAGGTTGCGTCCGTCAAAGATCAGCGGTTGCTTGAGCTGCTGTTTGATCACCGTGAAGTCCGGTGCCTTGAAGACCTGCCACTCCGTGACGATCAGCAAGGCATCGGCGCCTTTCAGGCAGGCTTCCTTGGTACCGCACAGGCGCAGGTCTTCGCGGTCGCCATAGAGACGCTGGGTTTCTTCCATCGATTCCGGATCAAAGGCCTGCACGTTTGCCCCGGCACGCCACAAGGCCTCCATCAACACGCGGCTAGGGGCTTCGCGCATGTCATCGGTATTGGGTTTGAAACTGAGCCCCCAGAGCGCGAAAGTCTTGCCCGCCAGTTGCGCGTTGAAGTGCGCGGACAGTTTGTTGAACAGGCTGTTTTTCTGTTCGGCATTGCGTCGCTCCACGGCCTTGAGCAGCGTGGCATCGAAGTCGAGGGTCTCGGCGGTCTGGATCAAGGCCTGGACATCCTTGGGGAAACACGACCCGCCATACCCCACGCCTGCGTACAGAAAGTGATAGCCGATACGCGGGTCGGACCCGATGCCCTGACGCACCATCTCGATGTCGGCCCCCAGTCTCTCGGCCAGGTTGGCCATTTCGTTCATGAAGCTGATCTTGGTGGCGAGCAGGCAATTGGCAGCATATTTGGTCAACTCGGCGCTGCGCACATCCATCACGATGATTTTTTCGTGGTTGCGGTTGAACGGCGCGTAAAGCTCGCGCATCACCGCCTCCGCATGCCGGCTGGCGGTGCCGATGACAATGCGGTCCGGCCGGATGCAATCAGCCACCGCAGAGCCTTCCTTGAGAAACTCCGGGTTGGACACCATGTCGAAGGCCAGGTCGGTGCGCTCACGCAGCGCGAGCATGGCAGCCACCCGTGCACTGACCTTGTCGGCGGTGCCCACGGGAACGGTGGATTTGTCGATGATGGTCAGCGGGGCCAGCATGTGCAGTCCAATGGTCTCGGCCACCGCCAGCACGTACTTCAAGTCGGCCGAGCCGTCTTCATCTGGCGGTGTCCCCACCGCGATAAACTGCACTTCACCATGCTTGACTGCAGCCACGGCGTCGGTGGTGAAATTCAAGCGGCCGGCCGCATGATTTTCCCTGACAAGAGCTTCCAGGCCTGGCTCGTAGATCGGGATATGCCCCTGTTTGAGACGCTCAACCCGCTGCGCATCAATATCGACACACAGCACATCGTGGCCGACTTCGGCAAGAACGGCGCCCTGGACCAGCCCTACATAACCAATGCCAAAAACTGTGACTTTCATAGCGTTTCTCGTTGAACCTGCGGCCAGTGGTAGACGTGCTGCGCGTTGGACTTCAAATGCCTGGCGTCCAGGATCAAACGCTGTCTGACGTGTACTCGTAGTGGTAATAGCTGTAGGCGCCGTATCCGTATTTGGCGGATGAGCGCTTCTCGATACCGTTGAAAATCGCGCCTTTGAGTTCAATGCCGTTCTGTTGATAGCGACGCATCGTCAGCTCCACCTCGCGCACAGAGTTCAATTCGAAACGGGCCACGATCAGATTGGTGCCGGACTGGCGCCCGACGATGGTTGCATCGGTGACCGCCAGAAATGGCGGTGTATCCAGAATCACCAGGTCGTACAGCGCGCTGACCTGGTCCAGGAATTCGCTGAAGTTGGCGTGCATCAGCAGTTCCGATGGGTTCGGCGGGATCCGCCCACGGCTGAGGACGTGAAGGTTCTCGACCTCCGTGGTATGGATCGCTGTGCGGAGCTCGCAGTGTTTGGCGAGCAGGTCGGAAAGACCGTTTTCTGCCGCAACACCAAAGACTTTGTGCAAGTAACCCTTGCGCATGTCCACGTCCACCAACAACACACGCTGCCCCGAATGCGCGACCACAGCGGCCAGGTTCGCCGAGACGAATGTCTTGCCCACCTGCGGGCTCGGCCCGGAGATCATCAAGCGGTTGTTGCCCGCTTCCAACATGGCGAAATGCAGACTCGTGCGCAGGCTGCGCAGCCCTTCAATGGCCAGGTCCGTTGGGTTGCTGAGGGCCAGCAACTGTGTGGAGCCCAGCTTGTTGCTGCGAAAGAGCTTCTGGTCCATGTCCTTCTGGATGGCACTGAACGGAATGGCCGCATACACCGGCAAGCCGAGTTTTTCCAACTCGTTGGGGTTGGACACGCCCCGATTGAGCGCCTTGCGAAACAGCACCAGCGCGACTGCCACAAAGGCACCGAGCAGCGTGGCGATCACAACAATCAACGCTTTCTGCGGCCTGACCGGGTTCCTCAGGTCGACATCGGCGGTATCGATCAAGCGCACGTTACCGACCGTGCCGGCGCGCATCACGTCCAACTCCTGATACTTGTTGAGCAGTTGCGTGTAGATCTCGGTGCTGACTTTCAGGTCGCGGGTCAGGCTCAACAACTCTTGCTGGGTGGTCGGCAGGCTTTCGACCTTCTTGGCCAGCTCGCTCTGGCGGGCCGTGAGTTCTGCCAGTTGCGTCAGGAGCGCGCGGTACACCGGGTGCTGGGGGGTGAACTTTCGCTCGATCTCGGCCTGCTGCATCTTGAGCTCGGAAATGCTCGCATCCAGCGCCACGATCTGGTCAAGAATGGCCTTGGCCTCAAGGCTGATGTCGATGGTTTTGTTGCGGATCTGAAACTGGTTCAGCGCCGTCTCAGCCTGCTCGACATCCTTGCGCACCTGGGGCAATTGGTCTTTGAGGAACGCCAGGCTCTGGGCCGCCTCGGCGGAGGTGCGCTCAATGTTCTGGCGTACATAGATACGGGCGACCTCATTGAGTACCTGAATGGCCGCCTCGGGCCGCGTGCTTTCCAGCGCCAGGCCAATGATCCCCGACTCCTTGCCGCGCTCCGCCACATCCAGCAGCTTCTGATAGCGCAGAATGCTGGTGAGGCGTGGCCAACGCACAACGCTGAATTGCGCGCCAGGGTTGGCATCCAGCGTTTCGACCTGCAGCTGGAGGCCACTGCTTTCATAGAAGCGACCCACCTGCCCCGTCAGCAAAACGTTTTGGTCCTGGTCCGACAGGGTAAAGGTGCTGCCACTACCGGCAGTCAAGGTCAGTTCCTGGCCCAGCAAGTCGGCCGGAAGGCGTAACCGCGAAAACGTCAGGGCCTCGCCACCCCAACCGTAACTGTCGAGGCCGAGCCAGGGGCTCGCCACCTCATGGGCCCGCGTCGGCTTGAAGCGACGCGCCATGAAATCACCGATCAACGGGAAGCGCCTGGGCTTCACCTCAAGATCCAGGTTCAGGTTATCGACGGCAGTGCCAACGGTGATCCGTGAGCGGATCAACTCGACCTCCGTGACCGTGGGCGACTCCTTGCCGAGCAGACTGCCGACATCGGAGAAGCCGAGCATGTCGCCTTTTTTCGGTTCGACCTGAATCAGTGCGGTGGCTTGATAGACCGGAGGCGTCAACACGGCATAAGCCACACCCAGCGCCATAAAGACGATACTGATGCCACCGATCAGCCACTTGTGATCGAGCAACGTGCCCAACAACATCATGAAATCCAGATCAGTTTCTTCGCCGTTATGCGACGCTGTTGCGGGTGTTGATTGCATAAGTCAGTTCTTTTTTCCAACCAATAGTCAAGGAATGGCACAGGGTGCAAGACGCCCGGTTCCATGCACGTTTAACGGCTTCACCCAATACCCATACGCTGGCTCGTGGCCGACAACACACGCTTTCACACGGTTAACGCAGAACTTATCAAGTGTGCGACATGACAACTTCAACCCACTTGACCGACCAACTTTTGCGCCCACGCCTGAGCCGCTTGTTCTATTAACGCATAGGCATGAACAAAGGCTGGTTTGCCTTGACGATAAGGGTCCATGATCTCGCGGTTGTATTGCCATTTACCCAGCAGGAACACTTTGCCCCGTGCTTCAGGGGCGAGGCTGAGTACCCCGCCGATATGCCGTTGCTCCATCACTAATACAAGATCCGCGTCACTCACCGCAGCGCTTGTCAGTTGACGTGCCCTGTGTGAAACCGGTGCATGCCCATGCTCTTCCAGCACCTGCAGAGCCGTGGGCTCCAGCGGGCTGTCACGCAATGCGGCCAACCCCGCAGAACTCACTGCTATCGCGGAGTGCGCCAGCGCATTGCGCAATAATTGTTCTGCCGTGGGGCTGCGACAAATATTGCCGACACACACAATCAAAATCTTATTGAACAAGGCAACCTCCCACGCGCCGACTGTATTAACCCGGTAGTAAAAGGGATGACCTTACTTCAAGCAGCGAGGCGATTATGGTCACAACCTCGGCACTTCGACCACCTGCCGAGGCAGACTAAAAATAACAACACCCGGCATAACCGACTAAAAATAACATTCCAATACTTTTGCCCTCCCACAGAATAAAGTGCCGCCTGACCGCAACAACCAAGAGACGGCCATGAACATGTCAAAGTTATTGGTAGAGCGTATTGGCCTATTTCCTTCTTCGGGAAATATTCATGTCGAAGTGAATAACTCGACCCGCGTCGTCGAGCGCATGCAGGTGTTATACCGCGACAATTCCCTGGACAGCGATGAGTCCTGTTCTGGACTGTCGATGGTGTTTGCCGATTGGCGTTTCAAGTTGCAGGTGAGTGATGCACTGTCGGTGTGCCTGTGCGTGGAAAGTCGCGGTGACAGCCAGTTCATGCTGGTCAAGACCGCCGAGTTGCTGGCGAACATCTGCGGCACCGAGAAGCGGCCATGAGCCTGTTGGATGATGTGATACGTAGCTATGCGCTGAGAAAACTCACCGGGATGTTCGAAGGTTTCGCCGAGCCGCCAGTGGGTACGCAATACCGGCGCAATACCCAGGCCATCGGCCGTTGGCTTGAGCAGTTGCACGGCAGCTCACCGCAGCAGATCACCCATACGCTGCTAAAGCAGATGAACGAGGCGCGGCGGCGCGGCGACATGCGGCGTTTCAATGCGCAGACGGTGTTGCTGGAACTGATGGTGGACAGCCACCGGGCGCTGGACCTGGTGACTTACTCGGCCTTTGTGTGTGCCGCATCCAGCCGCCAGGAAGGCGTTTGATGGGCGTGTTCAGCACCCGACAACGTGATCGCGACACGGTTGAGCAGCAACTCGGCGTTGTATTTTGGCACCAGCGCGCAGACCAGTAACACCACCAGTCCGCCGCCGATAAACGAGGGGGACACCTTGATGTCGGCGCGTTCAATTCGCCACAGAAAAGCAATCGCCGCCACCGCGCCCAGCGTCGCACCGGCCAAGGCTTCGTTCAGCGGATGGATGTAAGGCGCGACGCAATAAGCACTGAACCAGGCGCTCGCCAATAACCCTGCCCCGGCTGCCGGCCAACGGAGTACCGGATTGAACTGGCGCGCCAACAGGCTGAGTCCCACGGTCAGCATCAGGCAGGTATTCATGGCATGTCCGCTTAATACGGCAATACCCAAAGGCTCGAACGATAAGCCCCAGCCTTTGAACAGCAACTTGCTGAAGGCAACAATCGAATAGGTCACGCCAACAGTGATTACCCAGGCGCGCAGTGCCCAAGGGTTGGAATACCTCAGCCACACCGCAATGATGATGGCGGCCGGAATCATGACGGTGATACCGCCATAGTGCGCAAGTTCTGCCCGCATACATCCCCAACCTGGCGTGCCCGTTTCGGCGCCCATCAGACCTCAGCGCAGGGGAAAACACAACGTTATCTCCGGTCAGCCTTGGGCAACCCGGCGCCAGCTGAAGGCGATAAAAATGCAAATTACTGATACACCAACAAAGCAAAGATTCGATATTTTAATAATTAGGTTAGAACCAATCGGCATTTTACAGCCCTGGCCCCTGCCCCTATTTTGAACGCGAATAACCGACCCCTTGCCCGGTGGAGGTGACCATCCCGCACAAGATCACGCCCACGATAAGGACAGACCATGAGCATCGAATTCATCGGCTACATCGGCGGCCACCACGCCTCCGAAATCCATCCACGCAGTGGCCCTACCCTGCAACCCGACTACGTCGAGACCGTGGCCCGCGCCCACGAAGATGCCGGCTTCGACCGTGCGCTGGTAGCCTTCCACTCCAACAGCCCGGACAGCACATTGATCGCCTCCCACGCTGCCAGCGTGACCAAAAAGCTGCAATTCCTCATCGCCCACCGACCCGGCTTCACCCAGCCCACCCTGGCCGCGCGACAGTTCGCTACCCTGGACGTGTTCAACGGTGGGCGCACGGCCGTGCACATCATCACCGGCGGCGACGACCGCGAACTGCGCGCCGATGGCAGCCACATCGGCAAGGACGAACGCTACGCCCGCACCGACGAATACCTGAGCGTGGTGCGCCAGGAATGGACCCGCGAACAGCCCTTCGACTTCAAGGGCACCTACTACCAGGTCGAAGGCGCGCACTCCACGGTGAAATCGCCGCAGCAGCCCCATATCCCGCTGTACTTCGGCGGCTCCTCGACAGCGGCGATTGAAGTGGCCGGCAAACACGCTGATGTGTATGCACTGTGGGGCGAAACCTACGAGCAAGTGCGCGAGATCGTGACCCAGGTCCGCGCCGAAGCGGCCAAGCATGGGCGCACGATTCGCTTCAGCCTGTCGCTTCGGCCGATCCTCGCCGAAACCGAAGAACTGGCATGGGCGCGGGCCGACAAGATCCTGCAGCAAGCCACCGAACTGGCCGAGAAAAATGGCTTTGTGCGGCGTGAACCGCCGAATGAAGGCTCACGCCGGTTACTGGCAGCGGCGGCGCAAGGGTCACGTTTGGATAAGCGTTTGTGGACAGGGATCGCGGCGTTACTGGGCGCCCAGGGCAACTCCACCTCGCTGGTCGGCACAGCCGAGCAAGTTGCGCAAGCGCTGCTGGACTACTACGACCTGGGCATCACCACCTTCCTGATCCGTGGCTTTGACCCCCTGAATGATGCCATCGACTACGGCAAGCGTTTGATCCCCCTCACCCGCCAGCTGGTCGCTGAACGCGAGCAAGCCAAACAGGTCGCTTAAGCACAAAGCACACCCCATGTAGGAGCTGGCTTGCCGGCGATGGCATCACCTGGGTGGACCTGCTGTACCGAGGTGCCTGCATCGCCGGCAAGCCAGCTCCTACAAACCGCGTACCCACCGCGTACCCACAATGCGAAGCGAGCCGCTCTTGCTCTTGCTCTTGCTCTTAGGCGCCCCGTCAAACACGCTGGCCGGAATTCGATAGGGATTTGGGGGGTAAACCGGCAGGGATGCCGGTTTAGCCGCCCCGCGCCATGGATGGCGCGTGGCGGCGGCCCCCCAAATACCTGTCGGATTACGGGCACACCGAGCCTAGGCGAGGTGCCGAGTGTTGGGGCGAAGGCCTTTTGCTTACTTTTGGGCCTTTCCAAAAGTGAGCCACTGTAAGAGCGGAACCATAAGCGGCCGTTACCTAAATAACGGATATGTACCTG
>Ga0247730_1000420_pt1 | contig 32246 bp, 47 predicted proteins | sample UWRJL073202C2_FD_180959 | JGI IMG/M metagenome (GOLD analysis project Ga0247730, IMG submission 180959) | Plant litter microbial communities from Arlington Agricultural Research Station in Wisconsin, United States - UWRJ-L073-202C-2 | ecosystem: Environmental > Terrestrial > Plant litter >... | reverse complement strand
GAGCGGCATTTGTCAGAGCGAGGAAGGCAGCGAGAAGGCTGAACGTGGTGAAGGTCTGCATGATTACTGAAAGGTTTTAGTCGGAAGAGGGAGAGAAGAGATGTGCAAGATGAGAGTGACAGTATTCGTCTAGCTCTCTTTATACAGAAGCTGTGGGCCGGCGAGAAGAGACCGTGAGCTTTAATCCAGACCTTGAATCAGATAACACTTCTTCCTCTTTGCTCAGCATTGTTGACACAGACGTTGCGAGTCTTTGCAGCGTGCAGAAAGATTGATTTCTAAGCAATTAAAACGGGCAGTCGAGGCCACGTTCATTCATAAGTTTCCTGAGGCTGTGGTAGGTTTCTATGCCAAGAATTATCCAAGAATCATCACAGTGAGAAAACAGGCCCGGAACGGAAAAACAACGAGCTATAATGGGGATGGTAACCGAGTTTCTTTCAGTAGTCAAGGCCAGGAGTATGGCGGGAACTCATGACCGTGATAAAGACCGAAAGAAAGCAGTGCACTGTTGGCATGCGAGGGATAGGTAGCAAGAAGCTGCAAGTCCGACTGTGGGAAGCGCTATCGAGTGCCTAGGGTTTCAAGATATTGGACGCAAGTTCGGCTTCATGAGCTGTAGTTTGCAGAGACTTTCGTCTCCAAGTGGCGGCGAGTCAGTATAAGCTTGCGCGTCGACTAGTCTAATAGCCCGGATGTAGGAGGGAGGGATGGAAGAGGAAGCAAAGTCCAAGTTGCAACTGTGAAGCTTGCCAAAACCGATCAAGCACGTTGCGGCACATGTCGGTAAAGGGTGTCTGATTTTCTTACGGACAGAAACGTTATAAAAGCAGCACATATCGATGTATTGATACTAGTTTGCATATCGTTACATCTGTAGCTACTCAAGTCCAATAATGTATTTGTCCGTTGAATGTACATATTCGCAACAAACACTATGATGCAAAGATTTTGTGTCCAAGATTCATCCAGAAGTATGACGCCAATGCCATCTTGTCTGAATCCAAGAGCGATCAAGCACTTCCACTGGCGGAAGGAAAAGAAGAAAATACGGAGCTTCCAACGGATGTCGGCAGAATAGTCGGAAGACCTGCAATGCAGACGCGTCAACATCTGATCCTATGACTATATTCCAAGAGTGTGCACATACCTGAAGCAGAGCTAGATATTCCCGTTGATGCAATGGGGACGAAAGGACAAGCCGGGAAGACGAAACCAGTCGGCTCTGGAATCGCTGAACTCGCAGGCGTGCTCAAAGTGATGAGCGATGAGCTGACTGGAGTTGACTCGGCCCCAGAGGCCGAAAGCGTTGTAGATTCTGCGACGACGCTCGATAGGAAGCTTGATAGGTCGCTTGAGTGGGATGAGACAGCAGAGCTGGTTGCTTCCGAAGCCGGGATAGAACCACTAGCAGTGGCAGTAGCACTACCGGTGGGTGCTGCATCATAATAGATGACTGTTGTGGACCCGATAGTGCATATGTTGGCCACAGGAGGAGAAGGGAGGGCTGTTGGGATAACAGTAGAGCCGCTGGGGGAAGATGATGCTGCCGATGAAGCGAATGCTGAACTGGTCAAGGAAGCTAGAGTCTGCAAAGATGTAAGTTTCTGATATTCAACAAGAGCATGCAGTAACTAACCGAGGTTTCCTGTCGCGCAAAGATGGGCTGAGGAGAAGCAGTGACTCCTTGAACTGCAAAAGCAGCAAAGAGGGCAGAGTAGACGAAGTTTGCAGAGAGCATTGTGGATGAATTGAGTATGTCAGTCAAGGTCAAGGTGGGTGAAACAAAAACATTATTCGAAGAGAGGTCCTTTATATAGTGCTGCTTAGAAATAGTCCCGCAGCAGTAGCGTCAGAGACCCAGAGTCGAAGCAGTGCACCACTCCACAGGCGGCGACTGAGGCCGTCTCGGATCGCATGCACAGTGCTCCACACCCTATTTTCCGAGACATTCTAAATGCTAAATCTCTGGCCAACGTGATGTGGCACGTAGCCTAGACCAACTCTCGAAGGAGGTCCAGAGAACTATATGTCTTGGGGTAAAACACAACTGGTGATGTCAAGTCTCGACGAAAGCGGTTGTCGTGGCAACGAAGTGACCGGGATATGCCGAAATTCTACTATTTCCCTTTTGGGTTGCGAGATGATTCACTTAGAATCCAGAGACCCCCAATGTGACGTAGACAGGATGCGTCTGTTGATTACAAGATAGGTATACACGATTATAATTTATGGCGTTCCGTCGACTGGCTACCACATCGTCTCGCCCGCCAACAAGGCCACCCCCGCTAATACTAGCATTGACCACCCTGTGAGAATCGACGACACTGCTGCATCGGATTCGGAGTCAAAAGGAAGATTCTGATATCCGAACTCTACATTTTGAGGCACGGAGCTGTTGACGCACTGCCCGTTCTCGATATCAAGACCTTGTAGATCATCCTGTAAACCGAAGGTATTGAGTACTAGAAACAAGTGACAGAGAGTCATTCAAAACTCACGGGAACATTGAAAAAGAAATATGTGCTGTTATCCAACCCCTCAAATCCACTCGTGTCGTAGGGGAACAAATCATCACTATCAGTGGCAGACGTATTCCTAAGGAGAATACACTGGACTTGACTCTTGAAGTCCTTAGCAAGCTGAGGATAGTCCTTCATCACATCGGCATTGCTTGTGTCCGCAATTAACACAAACTTCCGTTGTGGGAAAGCTTGGAAAATCTTCGTCAAGCTGACGTTCCGCACGGAGAACGTTTGGTCGATCGTAGTGAAGTTGTAGGGCCGTGTGTCAAAGGAGCCTAATGGGTAGCTGGAAAAGATGAACTCCTCGTAGAAGCGTGTGGCAGGCTCAGGCGTGGTCGTGAGGTAGTGGAAATGGGCTGTCGAGATGGAAGAGGCCCAGGTTGCGAATATTTCTGGCATGTTCATCCAAGCCTGGAAGGGACGCACAAAAGAGTTGTTCAAGCCTTGCTCAGGAGCGTAGATTTTGGTTACACGCAAAATATCGTCGATATCGGCGATGAATGTGAGGCCTTGTTCAGGGACAAGGAACACACTACTGTTTCCCACTGAAAGGGAGAAATAAGCCACAAAAGCATAGGAAGGCGATCAAGACACTTACCATCGCTGATATTGGTGTGAAGCTCTAACCGTTGCACAACCTTGCTCTCAGAGTCGACGCCATCAATCTGTGTTGACACAAACTGATTGAACTCTCCTCGGACGTCAGTCTTGTTAGGGAATCGGACTGTTGTGATCTCTGAGCCATTGGCGCTGACGACAAACGAGAGGTCGAGACCTTCGACAGGTAAGGAGAAGATGGCTGAGGTGAGGTTGCGTGCACGGGTCTGCTCTTCGTACGTGAGCTTGGAAATGTCATTCTCTGGGATGAAGAGGTTGGCGGCCTTGTCTAGGGCATCTGTGTTATTCCACATGGGCTCTCTTGTTGCTTGGCCGTGAATGAAGAGGTTCCAGGTCGAATCTCCAGAATAATTGGCATAACCTCTGGAAAGTCATGTCAGTTTGCGTCTTCTTTGCAGTCAAAAATATAGTAACGCACGCGATATTCAAGATCTGAATGGGAAGCTGATCAATAGCACTGTCGTTAAGTCCTGCTTTTGATTTTACATCGTCTGCACTAGGCAGGTTGTCGTCAAGACCAGGGATGATGCCTCCTGCTGCTTCCGTCGGCACAGAGTTGCCAATGGATGAGAATACATCGCCCACTTCCGAGGGTAGGTTCTCTACGCCACTGACAACGCTGGAGAAGATATCCTGCCTTCGATAGACTCCAGGTGTCGTGGGAGTGGGAGTGGCGCGACTGAGAGACGAGAAGTACAGCACTGCCGCTGCGACAGAGGCGACGCGTGAAGACATGGTGGTCGGTGGTCAGGTCCATCTCAACCATGCTGGTCCTTATGTACTTGCGCAGGTACATGACGCAACCGACATCCCGTTGTCAAGCGGCATTGGTGGATCGTGGCGGCGTCGAGGAACGAAAGCTATTTCGATTTGAGGGACCAACAAGCACCTCTAGCTCACGTAAGCAAGAATCTGTGACAGAACCTGTGTCCCTTATTATTCTGCTAATATCATCCATCCTCCTGTCTATACACGTCCAGCGACGAGCGCACAGCGGACAACATGCCTATCGCTAACCTTCAACGTACGCATATTATAATACGCCTGAGTACAACTTTCTAACCTTGACGTCTCCAAGCGTTTCTCGCTGAGCGAAAGCACCTTTTGACTACTCTACCTCTCAGCACACTCTCGGACACTCGCCTAGGCATCGACGTCTCTTACTATCTCTCTCAAATCCAGTCATCTTCCAGCGAGCCATTGCTGGCAGCCACAGGCGGGCTTCCACTATGCCTTACCACGCGTATCGAGAGCGATTTAAGGCTTCTGGAGAAGCTGCGCGTTAAACCCGTCTTCGTGTTCAATGGACTAAAGCCTTCCAAGAAGCTACGCCTAGGATTCAATCAGAACGCAGAACTAGATGCATGTCGCGATCGCCAGAACGCATGGGAGAAGTACGAAGCTGGTTTAGAAGACGAGGCTACGAGGCTTTTCGCGGCAAGCAGTGCAAGAGGTGGCTCGGTCAGTGGAAGCAACACAACGGAGTGGGACTTCTGGAGGGTTATTTTGCGAGTATTTAAGCACAGAAATGTGGAATTCTTGGTTGCACCGTATTTTGCTTGGGCTCAGGTGTGTTTCCATGCATTCACAACACGATTCCGTGCATGACTGACAACGCTTGTCTAGCTGATCTATCTGCAACGCCACCCCAAATCATACATCCATGCCATCTATGGACCGGACGACACGCTGTTATTCCCAGGCGTGGATAAAGTCATTCTTTCCCTCTCTCTGAACCCGTCAGGCGATTCTGCCTTCACCTTCGTTTCAAAACGCGCTGTATTGTCAGAACTGTCTCTCAACGACGAGCAGTTCCTTGACGTCTCGCTCCTTATGGGCTGGGGCGAGCACTGTCCAGCCTTCCCTCCTACTCTGCATGAACAAGCACTTAAAGCGACCGTGGATATGGTCAAATACTACAAAAATGGTCACTCGGCTGTGTCCTCGTTGGCAGAGCACCCCGCTGTCAAAAATATTGGGTTCTCGGAGCATTATGCCCGCACCCGAGCGATGATACGGTTCTCGCTCATTCTCACGAATGAGGGTGTTGTTCAACCTCTTCCCCTAGCATTACCCCATTCCGGTGGAGGTCCCCATATTAGCGCCTCGGATATTCCTGCAGATCTACATGAAGTGTACACGCATCGTCTCCCCGATCAAGTGTTCTTCTATCTGTCTCGAGGACTTGTCAGCCCTCAAGCTCTGATCTGGATTACGACTGGTCAAATCGTCGAGACTCCGCCTTTGGACAATGGAGAGACCATCGAATACAAGCGTTTTGTAAAGGAAGTTATTACGGAAGGACAGACAGGTCCCAGAGCTACTACACTTGCATTGTTAACCACGGTCGCGCATCAGTTCTGGTCGAAGCGACAAGTCAGTGGTGTCTTCTGGTTTGAAGGGCCCGGTGCTACGAATGCAAATGGTCAGAAGAGTGTGGCGCACATGAGTACGCAGACTGTGCAACTAGCGGAGCGAGTATCCGGATGGCTAGTTCCAGCTGCAACAGTCGAAGAGGAACTCCGGAGGCAGAATGTACGAGTGGACATCCCTATTTCTGTTGCAATCGCTTACTAGTTCAAGATAGTGGTCTAGTATTGATTTCCAACTATGTTTGGGTGCTACAGCCACGGACAAGATGGCATTGAAGACGAGACCCCCAAAGTCAAACTCCTCAAACGTTGTTCTAGAGAAGAAGGATGAGATAGTGGCAAATGTTATCTGGAGATTCCTCGAACTTCGAGGGTGAGTGCTATAAAAGGTTCTTCTGCGGAATGGGGTTCAACTTATGACATTGGTATTTCTAGGTTCCTTCTAAACTCGCACACGCATTCGCCTCTAGCGCGGGCTATGCATGTGGCGTTACGAAACTCGAAAGTGGTGGACAAATTCCAAGACCCCTTATACATCTTCCTTGAACTTGTCCGAGCGGGAGTGATGCATGGCCACCTATGGACAGGAAGGGCATTCAGTGGAGGACCGAGTTTTGGTACCGATGATGAGAAGAGCTGCATGCTGCTCATCATGAGAGTGCTCAGCATTGTCCCCTTGAACTTTAAGGTATATTTTTCATCGCTTTTAGCATAGATGACGGCATTGACTAACGAGCATGTCTGTTTAGCCCGAGTCGTGGAATGCGCCGTTGTCTCGGGAGCTTCTCGTGTTCAACTCGTTCGTGCGATCATTGACCCGGGCCTTGCGCACATTGTTGGAAACCACAACGCTCAACATGTTGCTACGAAACGACTGCAAGAAGAATCGCGATGACTTGCTGGACATCGGGCTGAGCTTGCCGTTTCAAGGAGAGGTCAACACCGGCTTCGGGGTATTGGCAAAAGTGTATCTTGATGCATTGACCCATATCAACCAAGGTTTGCCGGAGTATGTTGAACCGCTTGAGTTTATGCTAATAACAACTGTGTAGGTAACCGAGTGTTGGATGCTAACACAGATGGCGTTGCAGAGATGAAGGGCATTGCTGTAGAGATCTGTGAGGAGACTTTTGGTGGCGTCGTTCGTGGACCTGTGAAGGGTGAAGTGGAGAGAGGGTTCCGTTTTTGGGACATCGTAAGCTTCGTTCGTTCTTAGTAAGGGTAATTGGTTATTGACATCTATTCCCACGGTAGGCATTGACGGCGATGAGACAACTGCACTCTGAAGGGGCCGTGCTGCGAGAGTTGATTGATCAATTTGAGGCAGCCGAGTCTTGGCTGGCTCCGATGAGACCTTGATGTACTTTTACTCATGCTGTGGGGACCCTATGGGAATTTCGGTTCACGGGATTTGACAGGAGCCTACCGAGGGAAAGGAGGGGGATTACTTTTTCTGTTGTCGTTGTTAGTAGATCTGTGTTGTTTGTTGTATTGCATGAGCTACCGAGATGGCAAGGATATGCTTGGGAAGAATCGTTCGACTTGAAGTGGCAAGTGACCTCTATTGCATTGAAACGATGGGAACTGGTATTTACTATTTGTATTCTACGCTGGGGGCTAGATTCCGCTCCTGAGAATTTTCCGTCTTATACGTACTTAAACAATCAATGAGCCTGTTGCCCATTTTTCCCATGAGACTGCGAGTGAAATACGGAGCTTCATTTCGCATTGCTATGGCGCAGTGCTGGGAGAGCGGGAATTAGGCGACGAGTAGATGGGATGGTGATGGTGAGAACTTCTCGGCAAAGCCGAGATTCTCATCTTGCCAATTCCTAGTTTTTCTGTTGCTGAGTCTTAGCGAGCTGGAGGCTACTAGCACTGCCCAAGATCCTCGGATGTTGTGTCGTGTTGGCCCAAGTTCGCAAGCTAAACTTCTAATGGGACGTTGAAGCGGTGAGTCACGAAGATCCCACGTGCATCACTCGACGGAAGGCCGGGACGATCTTTCCCACCCACCGGGGCTTTCAATTCTGGAGTGGATCTCATTTGGGAATTTGTATAGCTCTGTTCTCTCCCACGACCTGTTCCCCGTATATAAATACCAGCTCGAATGGTCTCATCCCTCATCCCTAACCCCGCATTCGCATTCGCCCCTCCCTTTTACTCTCGCCATAATATCAATGACACCCATGTCGAATGAGCCTCAAGGACTGACAGCTTCCCATTCTCGCCCTTACGAACTGCAAATCATCAAGCTGGAAGAATGCACGACATATCCACCAGAGCTGCTGCCGCTTCGAGGGCGGAAGAGCGCAATTTGGTCCAGCGAATACTCGTCCTCCGGAGATGACAGCGATGATGATGAGCTGGAGGCAGAAGAGTACTGCTCATCTGAAGACGAATCAGAAGATGAATCGCCCAACGATCACCTGGAAAGGACTACAAAGAGAATACTGAACTGGCGGAGTGGGTTTTCATTCAGCAACAGTGCGTTTCTTTGACACCTCCAAACGCCGCACAAAGAGTCTCATTGGCCTTTAATCCAGATTCCCCTGAAGAAGGCCACACTCCGCCGTTCGAAGATTACAATTGGGAAAAGAATACATCTAGCAATACAAAGGTACACATCTGTCCTCGATGGTAAACGATGCACTGTATTCATGGATCAGTACAGCCTACTGCCTGCGATTCCGGCGCTAATACTGCATCCATATTCCGATTCTCAGACAGTAGCATCAGCACCACCAATTCAAGCAGCTAAGGCCGCGACGCTGAACCTTAATGATTAACAAACGCATACTCGTCCCGTTCCAGCTTCCGCCTATTCTTATTTTACCATTCAAAAGGCCCAGTACCATCGGTGCATGCAATACTTCCCATCCATAGCCTCTGGGGCCACAGGCTCCTCCCGGGTCGCATATTCACGGTGACGACCATTCAGTCCTGTGTGAATAGTTTCCTTTCTATTACGCTTACGATCCATTCCATATGTATTTATCACACATTACTTTGCATCATTCACAGGCATTCGAACGTTCTAGCCCCCCTCCCCATCTCGTTTCTTCGTCTCATTTTCCCATCGCTATATTACAACCCACCTTTCTTGTTAGTTACCGTACCTCCAGCTCGTCATATTACCTTGCTCCGCCAATAAGAATTCAAGAGCTTCATTGTTATGAACTAGTGCCGAGCCTGAGTATGAGACTTGGTAGCCGAGTGGATCTGTGGTGTGGGAACTTGGTCTTGAAGAGGTCAACATGAACCAGCAATGCTCTCAAGGCTATCGGACTGATCAGTATAGGTGAGCTAGGTGCTGTATGAGGGGCTATTCAATTTCTAAAATGATTGAAGGCGGCCGGAGGAAGTAGCGACGTTGGACGAAGTGCCCCAAACGCCTCAATGCTTGTAGACCCTAACGTTCACCAGTATTCCGAGGTCAGTTGCAACAACGAGCGTAGAAGGACATCGAGAATGTAGTCTCCGGGCCCGTGCAAATCGTGGGACGTCCAACGACGACGGGATCGCTTCGGACAGGCGAGATGAAGGGGAGTGAGCAGACGGAGATGAACGTGAGCGAGCATGAGCGCCTTACGATGGGGCAGGTAGGGTAGCCAACGAAGGTGCTCCAAATATACCAAGCGAAGCCCTGGACGCCGACGGTAGCAGTAATCTTTCCGAGATCTGAGTTTCTCAAAACCTATGTCAAGGACGGGAGTCTAGGTTCTCCCCTAAGTCGCTGAAAGTCATTCAACGAGAAGACGAAACACGAGCTGGAGTCTGGACTCTGTAGTATCGGACCGACTGTGCATTTACCGATGGTTATCATCATTGAATGTCAGCGAACATCAGTGTGAGAAAACTCTGACTCTGAGCGCGAAATCCCTTCCACAAGAGAGCCATCTGAGAAGAGCACAAGAGCAATCACTTGGGGCCAGACCTCACGAGACCTACTCAAAGCGTTGGCGTGGGAAGTACAAGGTCGGAGGATTAGCCATATGATAGCCAAGTAAGCCTTAGACTAGCTCCATGCATTCCGTGGCAAAGTGCTGGAAAGTGCTGGAGGTGAGGCTACTCGTCGGGCCAGAGCCAGATCGATACCAGAGATGGTCGAGGACATTCTCCCGCAGGGCCGTATGGTTCAGTCCAGAATATAGCTCTATCAAAAGAGAATTGACTCAAATCTAACCACCAGCTTTGCAGTATGAAAAGGCATCAGTGTGTAGCAATCGACAGGATGGGTAAACGACAGTTGAGGTAGGGTGTTCTCAGAGATCCCGAGTTACCGTTCAAGCAACCTTGTATACCTGAACATTGCTAAGCAGGAGGAGCAAAGGCTTTATCGCTGCTGCGAGAATGAAGAGATCTCATCTGGCGGTGATAAATCTTCGTTCTCGTGTAGCAGATACAGGCATGCATGGTGGCGGGAAGGAAGAAAGAGCAGGAGGGCAACAGGAGGGTTTGAAGAGTGTTGCCATCAAAGATTTGTTGATCCGGGTCCCTGCCGAACCCTCTCTCTGGCCGCATCACAGGCTCGATTAGGCTTGATAGTTGGAGAGGTTTCCCATCCACCATCCCTCGCAATAGAACAGGAGCTTTATTAGCGCTCATTTCTCATCAGTAATACCCCTATTTTGGATATAGAGAGCTGTAAGATACCCACCATGATACCACATAGCTGAAGGAAGCTAGAGGAAGCTTCTCAGTATTACCAACCACACGACGCTCAGGTCTTCCATGTGAGTCTCTGCCCCTTATATCGTGGGCGTTTCTGCCTTCTGACAAGGCTGTTTCACGCTTCGCAGTGAGGCCTATAAATATTGCAATGTTCTCTATCTTGTCGAAGTCAACTCCCGCGCATCCTCCTCGAATTCGCCATGCAGTTCACAGGAATCTTCGCCGCATTGGCTTTGGCCGCCAGCCTGATCCAGGCAGCTCCTTTATCTCGAGATGTAGCAGCAGATAAAAAGGCTGCTGGTCTTAGATTGATTGAGCTTGGTGAGGGAGTCGAGCCAATATGGATGTCAGAGGACGAGAAATTGGAACTTATCATGAAGGATACCAGATTCGTGCGCAATTTCCGTGGCTAGCTCTATCGACACCATGTATCTGACACGATCCTCTACAGATTGATGTGACAAATACCTATGGGCGCGAAAAGAAAGCTTTTGCCAAAGCTCCAGCAGCTTGTAAGTATGCTAATCCCATCTTGCTACATCGACACTCAACTCTTCGCTTCTCAGATGCGTCTCCTTCGCATCAGGCAGCAGTCAAACCAATTATTAGCACGCTGTCGATCGATAACATGAAGAGTACCTTGACTGCCTTGACAACATTCAACAATCGATACTACAAATCGCAAACTGGTCTCCAAGCCTCCAACTATATTCGCGACACTATTCAAGGTTACATTACCCAGAACAAATGTAACGCCACTGTTGCTCTCTTCGACCATACCTGGCTTCAGAAATCTATTATCGCTAAAATCCCTGGCACATCAAGTAAGAAATTCAATGTTCAACCTATGACTTCAACTGTGAGCTCATAGTGCATACGTAGATGGCCCTGTCACAATTCTCGGTGCCCACATGGACTCTGTGAATGGCGCCAGTCCAACTACAGGTCGCTCTCCTGGAGCAGATGATAATGGAACCGGAACTGTCAACCTCATCGAAGCTTTCCGTGCTCTGGCTAAAGCTGGATTCGCTCCCAAGTACCCTGTCGAATTCCACTGGTATTCTGGCGAAGAGGGTGGCCTCCTCGGATCCGGAGATATCTCGAGCACCTACAGCGATGAAGGTGTTCAGGTGAAGGCGATGATGCAGCTTGATATGACGGGATAGTAAGTACCTCGCTCTCCTCCCTGGTACGCAACCTGCTGACAACGTGACCATAGCACTCCTCCAAACCAAGCAGAAGTTGTTGCGCTCATTCCGGACAATGTCAGTGCGGATCTGAACGTGTACCTCGGTAAACTCATCGACGCATATCTGTCCATCCCATGGGTGACGAGCCCCAAAGTTCGTGCACTTTCCTTCGTAGATCTTTAATCATGGACTAAGGTTGTACTTGCAGTGCGGATACGGATGTTCAGACCATGCCAGCTGGTACAAAGAAGGATATCCTTCAAGTCTCCCATTCGAAACGAAATATGGCCAACATAATTCTCGTATCCATACCGCCAACGATACTGTCAATGTGACTGGCTTTTCTTGGACGCATACTCTCGAGTATGCCAAGTTGGCTGTGGCGTTTGCTTACGAGTTGGGTACTAGCGCTTGAGAGCCTAAGATTACAAGTTGAAGTGGAATACAATTTGGTTATCGACAGTTCTGTTACAATTTGCTTGTGGGCCTTTATCGCAACTCTTGGCAATAAGTGCCTTGTAAGGAACCTAGCATTCGCTCCAGCACAATTTCCCAGATAACTCAGAGACTAGTAGAATGTAGTCAGCACTAGGTTTCGCCATATGATGCACACTAGACGACATTACAGCCTTACTGGTCGAGCGAATCGATGTATATACTTGAATGAATGAATCTACGGGAACCCACGCTGTACCCTTGAGCTCATGCGCATGGGCGTCTATGTGGCGCAGCGCACTTTCCCAATTAGGATCAATAGCAACCTCTTTCAGCCACCACGACCACACATGTCTCTTTCGCTTTCTCTTCAGTCTCTGCTCTTCAAAGATCTGCAATCCACGGGAGGTCGTGTGCTTGACGGATCTTAGCGATACAGACCTTACCCCGCGTGCTATGTCTATCTGTTACTGGCTGTTGTGTTCCAGGTGGCTTCGAGTTCTTATCTCGCGAAGATGTAAGGAATCTCGGATATACTTGACAAACGTTCGCGATTCTTCTGTTATTGAGAGTCCTCGACGCGGATCGTCTGCTTTCTTTGACGTTCCGCTTCCAGATTTCTTGGACACCCTAGTTCACAACTAATGGCATATTTTACCGTGAAGGGAGCTCTAACGCTCGTTTTTTCTTTCTTTGGCTATCGATTCCCTGTGATTCACTACCCTCGAGCTCCGAAACCACACCAGTCATTACCAAATGACTAGGAACGGCTTTATCTCTTCCCAAACATCTGCTACTTCTCCAGAAGCGTGCACTAGTCATTATATTTGGGCATGTAAAGCGTTGATGGCTCCACCGCTGCTCACTTTGCATGCGAAGATGCAGCTTCTTCGGGCCTGACAATGCGAATAGACGCACAGTAGACGGGGCCAAGTGGCTTTGAATTCTGTACTGAATACCATTCTCAAGCATTGCCACGATTCTGTGCGTAGAAAGAAGTCGAGTGTAAATGGGTCGACTATCCTCGATAACCACACGAGCAGTGCCTATCCTTATGTCACGAACTCGTAGAAGGTGCCGGGAGGCTGCACAGGTGCGGTTTTCTTATCTTTTCGAGGACGAGGATCGACTATAAATGCCAGAGTGAAGCACTCGAACAGTTTGTAGCATTTCTTACGAACGCTCCTCTGTAAACTTCACAGCACCAATGGCCTTCACCGCTCTCATCTCCCTCGCTCTCCTCGTCGCTCCTGCTTTGGCAGCACCCAGCGGCCTCCTGTCGATTGAGAAGCACGACGGTGACACCAGTGGTCGCTACATTGTGATGCTCAAGGACACCGCAACAGTCGCCTCCGCTCTTGGATCCTTCGCAAGCCACAGGTCTTCTGGTGCCTTGAACGTCACTCACGAGTGGGATGCAGACTTCGTCAACGGCTTTGCTGGTATGCTGTTCAGTCTCTTCTATTGTTTGATTTCTCTGATCTTTGTTTCAAGGTGAATTCGACGATGCTACTTTGAAGCTCCTCCGCGCCAACCCTGAAGTCAAATCTATCTCCGAAGATGGTATTGCGCACACCTTTGCCACTCAGTATGATCTCTGCTAAACAGCCCAAACCCTGTCACTAACCTCTCAACTTAGGACCAACGCACCTTGGGGAATCTCCCGTCTCTCCAGGACCTCCCCAACTGGAGGAAGCGCATCGTCCCTTTCCTTCACCTATACCTACGATGCTGCTGCTGGCTCCGGTGTTGACATCTATATTGTTGGTAAGTGTTTGACATTGGCGTGTAATGGATGCTGTCTCACACTTTCTTCAGATACTGGTATCCTTACTACCCATGTAAATACTGCTCTCATGTTAGTTGCATTGAGGTTGACCGGTTGTTTTTCAGACCGCTTTCGGCGGACGTGCTCGTTGGGGCGCTACATTCGGAGGCTATGCCAACGCGGACGGAAACGGCCACGGAACTCACTGCGCGTAAGCTTAAGCATTCATGTTTTCAACTGTCGCTAGTACTAAGCGCCGTAATATAGTGGAACTGCTGCCTCTGCTCCTTACGGTGTAGCCAAGGCCGCCAACTTGATCGCTGTCAAGGTTCTTAGCGATGCTGGGTGCGTTTTATCTGGTTTTTCCATTATAAAACGTGTGAAACTCATCTCAATGCAGATCTGGTGCTTACTCTGATATGTTCGTCCATGTTCAGCATTCGCTTGTCTCAACGCAGCTTACCTGTTCCCCGCGTCTAGCATCTCTGGATTGAACTATGTCCGCACTTCAGCTGCTTCCTCTGGCCGCCCCAGTGTCGCTTCTTTGAGTTTGGGTGGTAGCGTAAACAGTGCTCTCGACACTGCTGCTAACAGTGTATGTTCTATCTCCCTCCTAGTCGTTGTCGCAGAAAACTGATATCATCATGGAAGCTCATCGCCGCTGGTGTTCACATGACAGTAAGCAGGTTGTTAGAATACTGCCCAACACGTCTCTAATGCTCGACACAGGTCGCGGCCGGAAACTCTAACGTCGATGCCGCCAACACTAGCCCTGCTCATGTTGCCAACGCTGTCACTGTCGGTGCTTCTACCATCACCGACACTCGTGCATCCTTCTCCAACTACGGTTCCGTCGTCGACATTTTCGCCCCCGGTCAAGATGTGATCAGCACATGGAGCAGCAGCAACACCGCCACCAACTCCATCTCTGGAACCTCCATGGTCAGAGACCCTCAGAAGTTATCAATTGTGCATGTGCTTATCAGAGTTATATTACAGGCCACCCCCCACGTCGCTGGACTCATCGCCTACTTCATCAGCACCCTCGGCAACACCAGCCCTGCTGCGATGACCTCCAGGCTCACGTCCTACGCTCAGTCTGGCGTTATCAGTGGTATTCGTGAGTACATTGTAGGCTTGTGGTATGCTGTTGCTCATCGTGACCTTCAGCTTCTGGAACTGCCAACCGTCTCGCTCACAACGCCTAAACGACCAAAACAGAGTTGCAGTAAGTTAAATCGGATTTCTTTGAAGGGTATCTGTGGAACAAAAAGGAATATTTGCCTTAGAATGTAACTGTAAATTTTTGGTTCTCAATATATGATGGCCACTGCGCATGCAGCTGTAACGTTTGTCATAAATAACTGCTATTTTCTGGTGTGGGAACGCGAATACAGAGTAAAGACACTATGAGTACATTCTCTTGCTTTGGCATTGTTTTAGAATTGTTCCAAGCTGCGTTTGTGACAGAATAGCCTGATAAGGAGGCCTTACTCTCTTCAAACATTAGGACTAGCAATAGGTATTCACCACGAGTCATGGTACAGTTACATCGACAATTTCGGATCCTTCTAAACATTCCTTCCGTTCCACATATATATCCCTCCAAGAGAGTATGATTTTCCTCTGTTGTTCTAATTGAGCGTATCCACGATCTCCTTCACGTTAGGGTCGACTTCGTTCAGAATGTGCACTAGCTCATTCTGAGATTGAAAACAACAAAAACCTTGTCAGCGACGGAATGAAGCGCTGATCATTTGAACTTACCCATAAAGCCTTGCCTACTTTCTTGCCAGTTTCGCTGTTCGAGAACTCGCTAGTATCTATGAACTGCATGCAAGAAATGAACTTCCCATTGATCTCTTGACCTTTGCCGAAGAGAAGAGCGTAAGTCAGATTCCTGCCTCCCTCTTCTGAAGTATAAGTCGAATCAGCCACTTCGTCCATCGCCTTTGCCCTCAGCCCTGTGACATGTCTGCGCAAGTTGGAGAAGCAGAATCCTGGATCAGCATTGTTGACCTCGATGTCCGACTTCGCCACACGTGCTAGCAACTCTCGCGCAAAGAGAATGTTCATCACTAGGGACAACTTGGATTAGCAACGCCGTTTCTATCTGTCCTACGATTCGAGAGCTTACACTTCACGTCAGGATATCGCCTTTCCATCATCGTCTTGCTGCCACCCAAAGAATCGCCAATTATATCCGGGAAGATCCGCTGAGAGTACTCTGGTTCGTTGATCTTTTTGAGCAGGCTCTCCGAATCAAGCGCCCCAAGTGCCTCTTCGTCAAAGCTAGTGATGCCGTGAGCTCCACTAGACACAATCGTGATTCGAGGTACTGTTGCTGTGTACTTGGCTGCCGTTCGTCGAACGATCGGGAGGAGGAGAAACGTCAAGTAGGCAGGTCCAATAACATTGACCTGCAGCCTGTAGGAAGCTGTATTGGTCCCCTGTCCGTTTTTTTTAAAATAAATGTGATACACTTACATTTCCTCCCAATCATCTGCACTCACTTGGTATCTCTCAAGTGCCACAGCTGCGTTTTCCAAGACCAGATCAAGTCTGTCGTTCTCTTGAAGGAACTTGGAAGCGAAGGTTCTGATTGACTCGAAGCTTGCTTGGTCCAGCTGTCCGACTTCGGCGTTGGCAAAACCAGTATCTGCCTGAAGTTCTGATGTCTTTTATGAGAACAAAGTACATCACATAGGCCAGTCAGAACGTACGTTTCAATGCTTCCGTACCCCGTCCTAGGTCTCTAGAGCCCATGATGAGTTTGGCGGGGTTCATCTTTGCAATATGCTTGCAGGCTTCAAACCCTAGACCGGTATTTGCACCAGTAACGATAACTACGCGGCCAGTCAGATCGACCTTAAGCAATGGTTTGAGTGCGGGCTGGTTAAGGGTTAGCTTGGTCATGTCGACAGTGAGGAGGAAGTGTTGGTGAATTTTGCCAGTAGTTGGGCGGCTGTTATGTATATAGGAAATGCACTGCCGGTCGCCGCGTCATCCTGCCTCTCACTAGACCACTTTTCGATGGTCTCAGGCTTAGACGTTGCTAATCGCAGTCTCAACTGGCCAGTCGGATTTGATGTGCACGGAATCGAAATTATCCACTCCATATTTGGGCTAATAGAGTCAGTAGTCATCGACTGACATCACGGACAAATGTGCGGATGATTGTTAATAGCAATCTCGATTGTCTAGTCAAATTTGGTATGCACGGAATCAAAATTATCCGCTTTATATGCAGGTTGATAGAGCCAGTAGTCATCATAACCGACAACACGGTCCAATACGCAGTTTTCCGGGACAATTCAAAGACGTGCGTGGATGGTGATTAGGCCACACCGGCCGATTAGATGCAGTCTAAGAGAGCAAACAAAACGGCGCTCAGCATGAGCGCCATTGGAACAGGAGAAGGCAATGAGAAACAGTGCCGCTGACTTTCCGGGTACGCAGACAAGAGCACAGCATCGTTCGTTAAATCAAGAAGCAGAAACGAATGGCTATGGAAACGAATGGGATTATGTATGTAAAAGGGCGAGGAAGAAGACGACAGCTGAGCGCTGAGTGGCGTGGGAAGAGGAATTTGAAACGGGTATAAATTGAGCTCGGTGATCGCCGACGCATGGAATATTTGAAGCAGGTCTAAACTTTGAAAGACATAAACGGTTCGAGCAGACATCCAATCTCAGTAATTCTCGAAGAAAAAGCCAGGAGAAGGGCATGTTCATCATTGTTCTCTAGCGAACTGTTGACGGAATCTGGAGTATCCCTTTATATTCGGTTGGCTGAGTAAGCCACTGACAAGCAATCCGTATACCCCTTTCATGGCTGCTGACGAGATATCTCTACGGTCTCATCATCAGTTTGCGCAGAGTGAAAGATTGAGCCCATACTTGCATGAAAAATTGTCCCATTCTCAACAGTTCCGAGTCCGACCGGGCAGAAGGTAACGGCACTGGTCACTTCTGGTGCATTGAGAGGCAGGCTAATCCAGGTCTCGTTGTAGAGCAAGTTCGAGTTGGAATTCCAAAGCAAGCTCAGTGTCAGCGTCTTCGCTGCTCTTATCCGAATCCTCCGACGAAGACTCGGACTCGGAAGCGTCATTCAATGAAGGCGAAGAGTCCCTTGACGGAGACGTTGAAGAACAAAGTGAACCGAGTGAAGCCGGTCAAAAGCGTACGCGCGTCGAACATGAAAATCAGGAAGGCACGTCTTTATAAAGCTCAGATATGTCAACTTATCGACTGAGAGCAAGATTCCAGCTCCTCGACGCGAGAGAACATACCATATCCCTCAAGGGTCTGGACGCGATGAAGACTACACAAGAAAATATTCGCCAGGCGAATATGGGACGGAGATGGGACCTGACGCCCGGGTGTGGAAGACCCATGAATTTTGATCTATTTTAGACGGTGCTCTTGTCGTTTTGTCTATAGAGACTGCCAGAGACCAGATGGGGGATCGGTTAGATAGGAGGCTGTTTGCAGTAAGATATTGTCATGGCTGTCGGGGTAAGAAGGATCGGCCCGGAAAATACGTGCCTTTACCCTTTCGTCCCACTTTCATGGCTTTCTGGATCCACGCGTAGCCTTCCATACTATTCGCTCTTCGCTATCGTTTTTTGGTGGGGATTTACTGTCTAGAAGTCTGGGTGGCTATTTGCATCATCACAGATGTATGAGCACGGAGCTCATGTTATTCCGACTGTTCATTACTGTGTCGACAGGCGCCTCGCTGCTTGCCACTTCATGTTCGATCCCCCAAATAGGTCAGGCAGGTGTCGCGTATATCTGGCTTGTTCGTGGACCATTCCATTTGATAATAAATTGCCTTCCTTTCTTCCTTCCTGCTCAGTATCGATGGAATCCAATGCGGCCATGATTGTAGCGCGCATATCGGCTCATGTCAAGTGCTACTGTCAGTTAGAGCCTTATTCTCTACATTCCCGATCTATTATTTAATGACGGCCTCGAACTTATACCTCAGGGACCGCATGCTAATTTTGATCTTGACTGTCAGAGGTAGGCTAGCGGCAATGCCAAACTATCGTTATTTTTTTGCCCGATTAACAAGATTATTACAGTATCCCCTAATGTTAGATCCAGTCGAGACATTACTCCCTATAAGAAGGTCACCGTCGTGTACAGCCCCCACACATTGCGACGTGATCTACTAGCCTTATACGCATGAGCATGTTCCTCTCCGAGTCCTTCAGTAGCCTATCCGCCCCCAAGGAGAGCATAGCGATTGTCAGTGTCGTGACATGTCTCATCTACCACCTCTTCCAGACTATCAGACCAAGGAAGGGCAAACTACCCCCTGGCCCGCCAGGTCTCCCCTTTTTTGGAAATCTCTTCCAACTAAATAGGCATGTTTGGTATCGATTTACCGAATGGCAGGACACATACGGTATTTGACCATTTTTCTGTATATCAGGTCGTGTTATACTAGCTAACATGAAGAACAGGCGATCTCGTCTATATCACTGTTGCGGGACAAAGAATTCTCATCCTGAACTCGTTCAAAGTTGCATCCGATCTGCTTGACCGCCGTGCAAGTATCTATTCTAGTCGCGTTAAACCAATTGGTTAGTTCTCTACATGCCAACAACGATTCGCTTCTGAACCACGCCCACAGTTGCTGGGGAAATCTTGACTGGTGATCTGCTCATGCCCTTTCTACCTTACGGCGAAAGATGGAGGCGCATGCGCCGGGCAGCTCATGAAGGTCTCTCCATCTCTGCTTCGAAGCATTTCTTCCTGTCTCAGGAGAAAGAAGCATGCTTGATGGTTGATAGCGTCCTGCGAGAGAACCTTGATTGGGAGAGCGAGATTGCACGCTCGTCTCTCTCCATGAGCGGAAGCTGGGTCTATGACATGCCGACAATCAAGAGCCGCCACGACCCGCATATCAAATACAGCGGTGACTTCCTCAGCCGCATTTTCCATACCGCCTTTCCTGGTGCTCATCTCGTCGAGTTCTTCCCTTGGATGAAGTATTTCCCCAGTTGGATGGCCAAATGGAAACGAGACGCTGAGTATCATTTTAAGAAAGATGATATATATTATCGTGGCATGTACCAAGCGGTCGAGAAGCGTCTTGATGCAGGAGACGAACGTGTCTCTTTTACTTCCATTCTTCAAGAAGATGCAAAGCACACCAGCATTACATACCCCGAGAAAGTCTGGCTCGCCGCCATCATCTTGTAAGTTTTCTTCTGATGCCAGGTGTGCTCTAGGACTCACCCTCAAGTTAGTAATGCCGGCGGCGAAACGAGTGCTACAGCAATATCTTGGTTCATGCTAGCTATGGTCCTGTACCCTGAAGTGCAAAAGAGAGCCCAAGCTCAGCTCGATACCGTCGTTGGTCGTGATCGTATGCCTGTTAGCTCTCCCCGTTTATTTCAGAGAATTGCAAAATGAACTGACGAATCTCCTAAACAGACTTTTTCCGATCGTGGCAACCTTCCCTATATTGTTGCTCTCTGCCGTGAGACTTTGAGATGGAGGACTCTTTCTCCTGTTGCGGTGCCACATCTCCTTACAGAGGACGATTACTATGAGGGCTATTATATTCCCAAGGGTAAGTTTTTTCCTGAGCCGATTATCCTTAGCGACTGTAGTCAATCACTGGCCTTCGTAGGCACCATCTGTATCGCCAATTGCTGGGCCATGAATCGTGACCCAAAGATCTTTGGAGATGACTTTGACGATTTCCGCCCTGAAAGATTCCTAGATGGATCAGGCCAACTTATCCCTTGCGATCCTGACACACAACAGGAAGGGCATGCAACCTATGGATTTGGTCGACGTATCTGTGTTGGGCGACATGTTGCAAACAACACGTTGTATATTGATATCGCCAGCTTGATTTGGGCTTCCTGGATCGAGAATGCTCCTGGAGCGCCGGGGCCAGACAAAGATACCTTATTGGACGGCGGTCTCGTTGTGTGAGTGTTTACTTGGCTCAGTCTCCTATCATTGTTTGAGATCTCCTTCAGCCGCCCTGCTCCTTTCCCTTGCAAGATCTCTCCTCGTTTCCCAGAAGTTTCTGACGTTCTAATTCGCACGAAAGAGCTTACTGAGAATTACTGAGAATCGATATTTTTTTTATCACTGGGACCTCCTTCGAGTTGCTATTTCCTCTTTGTACCTATTTAATCTACATTTCAGTATCGCGCTTCTCACAGAAACTTACATAAGAAACCACGCATGCGGTGATCAGCTATTCCAAGGGCACTATGATCATAAAAGACTGGTGATTCTTCGGTCATCATTCCTTGAGAAATTAAAGCTGATATACCATTAGCAACTGAATATCATTGAGGAATGAATCAAAGCACAAAAACAATCTACAGTTGATGAAATTTGTGGTCTAGGTGAAGCGAGGCACGAGCGAACAAAGAGGGAGGTCTTTGCGCCGGCGGTTGATGCGGAGGAGACCTTTCCATTCCTCCCATCATCACCCTTGCTCTCAAGTTCGTTTGTGGGCCTCAAGCTCTTGCAAGCTAAACGCCCTTTCTCTTCCCACCCACCATTCCCTATTTGCACGTTTCGCCCGAACGGGCTCACTCTTCGGACAACAAGGTCAACCTCAGGCGAACTTTCCCGCCCGCCCTATCGCAGCTGTCCTTTCATTCTTGAACGTGGAGTTCCCGTTGGGGCCCAAAGGCTTCGCCTTTTGCCCGTACCTCGCATCTCTCCTTCTCATGATTTTGATTGTACCACTGAAGCATTTTAAGTAAAGTACGAAGACACTAGGGCAGCCGGTGAAGTAGGGATTGCAGGGAAGTATACAATTAGTAAGAATGAGGAAAAGGGCACTCCGGATTTCTTCTGTCACCATTCTTCGGGTCGCCGAAGCCCCCTATGCCTCTCCACTGTCAGATTTAGCCTTCGATGCGAGTAGAAGCTATTCGGTCTAGCACATCCACGCTTTTCTTAACACAGTACAGCTTAGTACGTATGACTAAGAGCATCGAGTCTATGACAGGAAGTTCTTTTCATGCCGAAATGCCAGTATACTGTGAAAGGTAAGTATGGTGTCTTGTCGCCTTATCGGATACACTTATGTAGTTTTATCACAGTTAAGTGAGGAAAACACCCTGAGCGGAATGAAAAGTTATCATTCTCCGAGACCCAATCTAGTGAGAACAGAAACTGAAAGACCGGCATAAGTGTCATGATAAGGTTCATTGTTCTATCTTGGAAAACTGGCGCCATAGTGTTTGAGACTACTACTTTCCGGTCGAACTATCCCTGTGTAGAACTCGGCTACCGATATAAAGGGCAGGCTTCAGCCGCCCAATCCAAAATTTCTCATTCCCACTCTCACTTATTGAGTTGGAGATACCCACATTTTGTCAGCAATAATACGATATATCGCAGAGAACGTGAACTATGGGCGGTATGCTTCATGTCTTCGAAAACTGTTCGCACTCGTACTAAATTAACTTATAGCCTTACTCTCCTCGCAAGCCTCGCATTACCCTGACTCAACTGTCGGGTCTATCATCAAAGACTACCTGATTAAACAAGGCTACCAAGCGCGGAGCAGAACTCTCAACGCCAAGCTGAGGGACGCCCTCGTTGAGAAGGTCATCCTCTCCGAAATTCCCTATGACGTTAGTGATCTCTATACAGACAAGAGGACGACTCTAGCGATTGGATTTGGCCAGGCAAGTGATGTTTGACAGAAAGACATCCGTTGCTGATCGACACCATGTTAGATGGAATATCCGTACAATTCGTTCGAGCTACAGCTCCATGTAGCAATGTATACATGGTATGAGCTCTTTGAATTCGAGAGTATGTATCACTCATTTGTAAGGAATAATAGGCTAGTATCCCTCATTGACGACAAGATATCTCATCTTGAATCCGATATCAACGAATTCTCAAGACGTTTTCATGGAGGCTTAAACCAAAAGTCTGCCCTCTTGAATAGCTTTGCCGACAATCTTCGAGGGATGTACATATTCTACGATCCCATCATTGCCAGCACCATTATCCAGTCTTCTCTGGGCTTCATTGACACATGCCTATTGGAGGTTCGACGAGAGTATCAAACTATGCCACAAAACGCTGGAGGAGAACGATGGCTTCAATATTTTAGGGCAAAGAATGGCGTTGCAGATGGCTATGTGCTCTTCGCTTTCCCTCAGGAGCTTTTCCCAGACGTGTCGAGTTACTTGCAAATTATCCCGGATCTCGGGGATTTCATTGTTCTATGCAATGATGTAATGTCGTGAGTATTTCAATGGCACTACACTGTCTGCGATTTCCTAAATTCCTTTTCAGCTTTTATAAGGAAGAGCTTGCTGGCGAGACCCAAAACTATGTTCATCTCCGTGCGAAATACGAGAATAAATCTCCACTATGTGTTTTGCAAGACATGTCAAACGAGATCGTGGAAGCCTGTGCTCGGGTTTCTAGGGTTGTTGAAGGGAAGGGAAAGATTGAAGAAGTCGTGAAGGAATTGATCCAAGGCTACTGGTACGTCTTCTCTCTCTTTTATTAATAGTCACGGACTACTATATCGACAACCACCATAGTGCCTTGCATACGTCTGGACCTCGATATAGGTTGGATGAGATAGGTCTTGGCGAGAATGTCCCGTTCGTGTAAATCTCTCTGTTGTCCAAGACACCGATATAGAATGTAGCAAGCACCCTAGAAGATTTCGATTCGTATGTACAGTGCTCTGTGTAATTTTACAGAACACTATGTATTTCTATTCATATCAATGCATCCATGGTATGAGCAGCATACAGTAGCAATGGGTGATTCAGTACCTTCAGACTTTAGACTGTCGTCTACGTTCACGTCTTCTTTATCTGACCAGTACAAGCTAACCATTCCCCGTTCGATTACAGCTCTAGGCATTCCACGAAGTCCACAAGCTCTAAATCTTGCAAAGCACCAATCCTGGAAAGCTCGAATCCAAGTTTCTCTGTTCTTCAACCAACAGAAGCAAAGTGATCGCAGTGTAGAAACTCTGAGAAGGAGCATATCGTCACAGTCAGAAAGAGCTTCAATACAAAGGAGTACATGTGGTAAAAGAATGAATTAGTAGTCATAAAAGGTCATACTCCGTCCGCCAAGACAGCAAGAAAAGTGATAAAAGCAGCAACCCAATCTCTAAAAAGAATATAAAATAACACCCCTGAAGTCCAGTTCACATTTCATTTCATTATTTTTATGCCATGACACGTCCTCTCTGTGCCATAACCCTCTCTCTCGCTTTTCTCATTTCCTCCTGAAGATCCGGGCTTCCAGTCCAGGTCGTCACATCGTCATCCACCACCCTCGAGATGGATATCGGAGTGGACGCTGAAGCTGGTATGTTGCCACTAATATTGGTAGTGTTCAGGTAGGAAGGTTCTCGAGAGATGCTGGTCGGTCTTGCTGCGGATGTTGAACCGCGTCTCTTCTTCTTGGGACTTCGACTGCTAGACCGTCTGTCGCCGTTTTCATCTACATCCAGCCATGCGTCTCGAGGATCTTCTTCAGAGTCGTCGCCAGCGACGACAATTTCTCGACCCAAGGCACGCTGACCTTCTGCGATGAGAGTAGACAGCTTACTCGATAGGGATGATATCTATGCAGTTATAAGCGTCTCGAACACGGTCTTGTAATAGGTCGCACATACCTGATCATCGACCGTACTCTCTCCAAATTCTCCTGGCTCCGTTGTATCCATAGATACGCTGAAGTCAAACTCCGGTGGAGGTTGATACGTAGCAGACGAAGTGGAAGGGGTAGCTTGGTGCGTCTTCTTCTTTCTTCTCGGTGCTACAGCCTTTCGTTGAGACTTTTTCGGATGCACGGTGTATTGGGGAGAAGGGGGAGATGCAGCGCGACTATGAGACCGTGCATTGTGTTGATGCATGTCCGAAGAAGAAGCGCTATAGGGAGGTGGAGGTTCGTGGTAAGGGCTCTCCTTCCCTCGGTCTCGCCACCTGAGGAAACTGATTTAGAGGAGGGCTTTTCAATCGAAGCAAAAGAAAAGAGGACTCACAGGCGATATACAGAGAGCCCAACTGCGGTGCCGATAAGAGCAGCACTCATTGCAGTGGATACGATGGATCCTGCAAGGCCTCTTCGTCGTTTTGAAGGGGGCTCTGTAAACAGACAAAGATAGTCAGAAAACGGTATTCTGGGCAAGGCAGGAAACAAAAGCACGTGTAAAAATAGGGAAAGAGAATGAAATGTTCGTGCAAGGAGAACGCACTCTCTCCCTCCGACGACTGGTCCTCGTGTTTATGGACACAGTCGGGAGGGAGAAGAGGCGTGAAGTAGAAGAAATGGAGGAAGTGGAGGGAATGTAGATGTGAATAGGCATAATAAATAATTTAAAAAAGGATTATATGGTACTGGGAGAACGAATAGGACAAAGGGCACTGGGCACTTTATATCATAAAAAACGCGACAAACGCTCACCTTGGATCAATTCGTCGTCTTCTTCATCTATCTCAGCCTCGCGGCGGGTGTACTTGTGTGCATCCATGTTGTTGTATTGATTCCGGTACTTCGCAGGCGTGTCCAGATACCCCGAACCCTGAGCAAACGTCAAGCCTGTCGTTGGCCTCGCGCGACTGCTAACCTGAGATGCCCCAATTCTCTCTCCTGTCCTGGAGCGTTTCCTCGACCGGGCCCAGTCAGACGCAGTGGTCGACGTAGAAGAATAAGAGGCGGAGTGTGGGAAACCTGCCAGATTCAACGGATCCGCATCCTGATTAGCCCCGGTAGCCTGAAACTGTGCATATTGCTGTCCTTCCACGAAAGGATTGTTGACGGAGATTTGACTGGAGAGTTTGAAAGTGAACGGAAAAGGCATGAAGAAATGGTTCGTGAGGGGTCGTGTAGGGTCAGAATTAAGAGTGTTGTAGCAAGCACGCCCTCGTCTAGTGTTGGCGGTGGAGGTGAGAGGCCAGGCTGAGGTTGGAAATGAATTGGCCGTGTCGGTGGCGTGGATCGATCACATGGTGTCCATCAAAGTTCGTGATTCCTTTCAGTCGCGTCGGTCCCAACACTTTACCGACGACTAGCTAGTACTATACCCTCAAAGGTCTCTAGCGGTGGCATCTGGCCTTCCCTTAGTGTCTGCTCTGGCTTTATGGTCAATGAATACCTAGTCGAACAAACTGCGAAAGCTCGTTGGCCTTTCTGGTCGCCTTGAGCCTCGAGGCTAACTTCAAGATTATCTTCGAGCTTAACAGCCAACGACCCAGATGCTATCAACCATTCACTATACCTGGTCGCTTTCGCCCTTTTTATGCTCGTAATTCTCCCATGATGCATATGCCTCAAGGCTTCCAAGGCAGAACTGTCTTTACCACTGATCCGTCCCTTGTAGGCTCCAGTGTTGGCAGTGGGTATCCGGCGAGAGTAGGTTGGTCTTTCGCGCATCTTCTCGCTTATGATGAGCTTACTGGCTCATTAAGCTGAGTTCAAAGCCAGAGACTACACGGCCTCAACAACGAGGAGCTTGACCCCCCAATTCTGGCGATGGAACATCGATGAATGACTGCACTTAACCCCGGCCTATCTATCCCCTCTCATCGTGAGGACCATTCATAGCTCATAACAAGCACCTGTAATATGTGTCAAAGAGAATTTAGCGACCACAGCTATCTTCATGTTGAGTCGGAACGGCTTTCCAAAGGACAACTTGCGTCGAAACCTGGTGGACTCGTTTCGATGAGAGTGATCTCTCAAACGAATTCTATACAGGCGATCCAGAATCTTGTAGATAAGTGGCTGACTTACAGTATCTAACAGTGTTTCTAACCGTATCGCAGGTAGGCATCTGGGTCTTTAGCGAACGCCCCAGGCTAACCTACGTCGAAACACTCCCAATCCGCCCCGCATACGCACGGCGCAACTGGTGCGACGCGTAATGGATGTTGATTCATCCGTTCAGTATGTCGACGTCTGCCTACGGAATGGCCATCCAAATATGACGCGTTTTATATCTGGATCAACAGCCTCGGAAACCCTCCTGCCCTAGCCGCTTTTCTCGGTTCCAGGCTTTCCCCCTCTCCATGAAGTACCTCGAGCAATACATCCAGGTCGTCGACACACGCCCCAATGCGCCTATCAATGACACGTTCCCATGCTCATCGGAGTCCTCCCGCTCTTTTTCACATTTCCTCCCTGCCTCATTGTTCCCGAAACTGTGAACGAGGACGTCGTAACTATCATGCCTCGTTGCAAGCCTTGTATCACCCGAAAATTTATCCTCATCTCCCATATCGCATCCGTGTTGCTCGTATCAGACCAATTCAATATCCAAACAGCTCTTCACTATCGATTGTCCTTCAAACCGTTGACTATGCTGGCTTCGGGAAAGTACAGGAAGACTACCGGAATACTGAGCTTGGCGCGCGTCATAGCCTTCCCTCAAGATACTTCGCCTAGCGTAGAAGCATCCATGGCCAGAACTCGTAGCCAATGGGGTCGCCGATGATCTGCGTCTTCTTCCTCGTTGACCAACCGAATCAACAACATCAACAACCCTTCCACTTCCGTTTCCAGCTCTGAGTTGAATTTCTTCAGAAGCAGAAACAATACCCTTGTGCATCGTAGCGTCAACGGCAATACTGGTCGATCAGAAAGGGCTTTGAGGAGGAGTGGGCACAAGTGATGTTGTAATAGAAGGCGACATTCAAGTTACATCACAAAGAGCCGCCGCGGACCCGAACTTTGGCTTAGCTTCAGAAACGTCCCCATTGAAAGAGCTACCTCTCTCAATGCTCGATGGGAAATGGCTAGCGATTCTATATCTTTTCGCTCTGGTTATCCAAGACTTGTTATAGCAGTAACCTTGCTTTCCAGGGTCGCCCAGCGAAGAGCTCGATCCAGACATCCTTTATAGTATGCTTTGGCTCGGAATGCGGCTGCTTGATTTTGGAAGTGTCTTGCAGCACTTGATCTAAGAATTTCCTCGCTGGCCTGGCAATCCTTCAATCGTGGCTATGGGCGCATATGCGATGGAGCTATCGTAGCAGCACAAGCGTTGGTCCCTGGGGTGTCCTCAGCTTCATTCGCTGGAAGGAAAGATAGCGCGGTCGGTATTCTGTCGCAATGCCGATCTCGCGGCAAACCACTATCAGCAAACTTCGAGCAGCTTGAGAGTTCATTCCGTTCAACACGAGGCTGATTGCAACTGTCACTCAAAATAGGCGTTAACCTTCAGGTTTGTGCTTAGATATGTCCTGGAAGCTTGACGTCAAGCTCATTGTTATGATAGATCGATCAATAGGTTCAACTTTCGTTTTGATATAATCTTCTGCTCTCCAATGTCTCAGGATCGACCCTCTCATCCAATTCTCTCACTTTGAAACTGGGTCGATATCTCGTAAGTTCATAGTCTAATCTTCACCGTTTAAGGCGACTCACAAATGCAAACATCATCAGGAGGTCCGATGCAGAGTGGGGGCACGCAAACCCCATCCGTACAAAACGCAGGCCTGCATAGGAACGGTGTGGGGTCATGACATTCCGTGTCTGAGCAATCTGATACATCTTCACAGGACTCCTGTGCTTGAACGACGGTGCTGACGATAATGGCTGCGAGAATAATGTAGAAACGCATTTCTGTCAGAGTTGTACTGTGTGCTGGTTAACACTAATCCCTACGTACTTATATGTCTTTTTTTCCTTATTGCTCTCTGCCAAGGATATGGATAGGCATCCATGAAACATGTACACTGTATTTGGGTGGCTGCATTCATCGCCCAACAGTAAGTCTTCCCGCGAGACAGAAATGTATCCCTCTCGTACACATATACTTCATACCCGAACCTCCATTTTTGTGTTATCCGCTTCTTGTTTGAAGCTAGCGGGGTATTTGAGCTTAAACGGGGCGTGTACTAGTTTTGTCTAGGCCTCGCCGTCAAGCAAGAATGCTCTGACAGTGAGCCGCATAGCAGCTTCATTCAGAAAATCTCCGATTATTTATTATAGTGCCGCGTCGGGAGCTTATGGATGAAACACCGAGCACGCACAAACTCCCCCTCGAAGCCAGCGAGACATGTGAGCATGAACGGCACGATTGGAGGATACCTCAGTAAATACTTTCACTCTAATTCATTCAGTTGCAGACATTAGGGAAGTATTCCCATAACTGTAACCCGCCTGCAGCATTGCAGCAGCTTGTACTCCACTCTACTTCACTGATTAGAATTCTCCACACGTCCTGTAACCGCTTGCTGTTGACCTTCGAGATCCACAGCGTCCAAATCCGATTTCTTTCCTCGTGGAACCGAAATCAGCACTGCTGCGAGAGGAACCAACTCCAACCAGGAGAATCCGAGTCGTTCGTAGTAAGCTCCGCAAATCCTGGTCATGTCTGCATCTAGTGCAGCTTCCATACACAAAGATGCCGAACGATACATCCACCACTGATAAAAATGAATCTATAGAAGGGCATCAAATCGAGTAACACGTACAGTTCCAACAACATTCCAAGAAAGCGTAGCTCCAAGCAAAATGGCTAACAACTGAACAATCCATGCGTAACACATTTGCTCCGGATGCTCCTCGTAACTGTCGTAAAAAATGCTACAGCTATACTTCAGCCTCGTACGACGTCAGAGATCTGTAATAGAACTTACACAAGACATAAAATGTCAAGAATAACTGCGAGCTGAAGATAGGCGTTTCCATTCTTCATAAAGAAGAGAACACTATCTTTCAAGGCGTCAGTATCTGTATGAAAGTCAGCAACTACTCTCCAAAAAAGAAGAAGAAGAAAGCCACCTTTGCGGTCCTCCAAAAGGGTTCGTATCAAGTTCAAGATAGATATGCCGTTCTATGATAGTAATTAGCAGCCGGAACGAGTAGCGTATAGAGTCACTGATTACAAAGAGCATCGTAAAGACTAGGACGCGAGGCTTATCAATGTTTATCATGCTAGTGAATTTAGCTGCTTAGGTGAATATTGTTCGCTGAGAAGATGACAAGCAGGAAGAGAAAGACAAAAAGTCTCAGAAGGGCCCTGTGAATCGGTGTAATGTCACGATCACGTGTCCATGTCTCCAGAGCAAAGGCAGTTCCTCTCTGCTTCCGCGACAACGCAATTCCCAGCAAGACATCGTCTGGAAAGCTTCATATTTCCTTGAATCGGTGCCTGAGATGCTCTCGGAACAAATGACGACTGAACCCAAGCGGCTACTCCATCACAACAGAGGAGGCCAACCAATGGATATCTCGCACACAAATGCTGAACCTTTCAAAGATCCTATTGTTAATCGCTTTCAAATCGCCTACGAACTCACTAAGTATGCAAAATCTCGAGGAGGAAAGGTGTAGTCCTCGGGCACAAGCAGTGGGATAGAATTTCTGGTCACGACGCAAGAACATATAAGTATCGTAGATGTGTTTAAGTAGGCCACATAAACCATTCTTAGTCTGCGTCTATTCCCAAGGCTACTATCTACAGTGTACATTTTCTGGCTGAACAGACCCTGAAGGAGAGATCCTTGGTGTTTTCTTAGATGTTAACAAACCAGAGATGCAACGCAAGTACTAGATATCAGTCCCATCAAGTATGGATTATGACAGAGCTGACTGTACTTTCCTCTCCTCGTCTTTCTTGATCACGAGCAACTGCTGTCCCTCCAAATCCCTTCCTCCACCCAACCCTATCTCCTCCTTATTCTCCCCCTCATCATCTGGAACGGAAGCAAGCACACCAGCGAGAAGAACCAGCTCCGCCCAATGAAACTTCACTCGCTCATAGTATACCTCACAGAAACCTTCCATCCCAACGCACGTACTTGACGAGCTATACGTATATGCAATCCACTATCTTCCATAGTTAGCCACGGTTGTTGTATGATGATGAGGGAATAGAGAAGAGAAAAGGTACACGTACAGAACCCAACACGTTCCAAGTAATGGTAGCTCTGAATACGAACGTTAAATACCGAACGATTGTTGTCCGCCTTCGAGCGATAGGATTCGAGCGCTTCGAAGGGTCGAGACTATACGCTTCCCTATATAACCAGTCCAGTTATTACGAAAACAGTGTAATGAAGGCCGAGAAGAGAGCTGCGTACGGAAGGAGAACGAGAGCCATGACGGCGGCTAGTTGAAGGAAGGCATAGCCTCTTCTTATAAACGAAAGACTGTCGTCTTTAGCTTCATTATCTTATAAGAAGACCGCCGGTTAGTAAGGTCCAGAGCAGACGAGGTGAACGCGACGAGATACCCTTAAGGTCCAGTTGCCAATCAGCAAGAAATGTTCGAGTACAGTTCACCAGGAACACCACGTCCTATGTTGCATGAGCAAACAAGAGAATTAAGCGAACAGTAAATTGAAGTTTTGCATACGAAGAGAACTGAAAATAACATAAGGCGAATTCTGGACATGATATGGATAATGAAGGTAGGAAAGAGGAAAGGAACCGAGGTTCGAGGTACAGCCTCTAACAGTCACGGGGACGATGTGCCGGCATTATCCCATAAGACGTTAGCGGGGCTAAAGGCTACTGAGATCAAGGTATCTGTCAAGGCAGCTATTTCCTGGATTTTTGAAGGTAAAGATACAGATTTCAGAGTATTTACTAGCTCTAAACCGACTTGATTCTTAAGGCATCCGGTGTGCCGGAATCTGGACGCACCGGCACTCTTCACAGCCACATATCACTTCCTCATTCGGAACGGTCATTTTGTCCTTGGTACTCAGAATGCGCAATCATGGCTCGAGATATTGCCGTAGTGGCATGTATACGGCCTGAAAAAAATTGCCGCATCCTGATCCTATAGGCTCCAGCAGTAAACCTTCAAAGCGGCAAACCCGTCGGGTTGTGAACATGTTATCGCTCGCACGTTTTTCTATCGAGATAACATGACGCGCTTTGAGCCCTTGGAGCTCCTCATCACTTTTTTCTTCCGAAATCTGCCTATCGATTTTCCTCTCTAGTTTTACTTTCCTGGACTTTCCTCTGTGAACCTCGTTCTGAATTACCTGTACATACGACATCATCAATGACATGAATGATTATACTGTCCATTCTCTCCGCAATGTACCCCACATTTTATTCATTACAAAGACGGATCTTCAGAACGACATTGCGACTTGACCAGCTGAGCTTTTCTAATGTGCTATTACATATTACAATAGACCCAAGCCATCTATATCTATACAGGAAACGTAGTCTTGGATTCAAAACATGACGTTCAGCGACGGTACCGCCCTAACCCTTCAAGCTAATAGGCGGCTAGTTAAGGACGTGTTGTGTTCCTCTGCGGCCGCGTTTTTAGTGCACCTAATAGTACTCATCGACCGACCAGCATTCAGTATTCCGTGTTATCATTCCCAGTCATCGTCGTAGAGAGTCCATTGGAGCCATTGTTCCAATTAGACATTCTTCTTGGAGTACTGTTAGTGTCTACTTAGGCGACGTTGTGCCTCTGTTGCACTGCAGCCAAGACGAGCCAAGCCTCTGATCACCTCCCAGAAGAGCCGGAGTTCGGTTTGACATGCTTCCTATCAGCTTTGGCCGTCAATCCCTCCCCCTTGCTTGCAGCGTTTACGATTACCTGTTGTCCTAGTCCAAACAGACACGACTCGCTCGAGGGCAGTTGGGCAGTAGGAGACGCAGTGGCGATCGGCCGATCCGGCTCTTTGAATCGGCCTATGCCATTTA
>Ga0247730_1000419_pt1 | contig 32260 bp, 27 predicted proteins | sample UWRJL073202C2_FD_180959 | JGI IMG/M metagenome (GOLD analysis project Ga0247730, IMG submission 180959) | Plant litter microbial communities from Arlington Agricultural Research Station in Wisconsin, United States - UWRJ-L073-202C-2 | ecosystem: Environmental > Terrestrial > Plant litter >... | reverse complement strand
GCTCGGCATCCGGGCGTGGTCGGGTGGGAATCCGGTGCCGCTGAGCGAGGAGGAGCTGCGACTGCGCCGCGAGGGCGTAGCCGTGGCCTCCGGGCTGGCCGCCGAGGGCCGCTTCGACGTGGAGGTTGGCGAGACCCTGCCGTTCGAGGAGGCCGCCGAGGCCCAGCGTCGTGTCGAGACGGGCGAGGCGCGCGGAAAGATCGTGCTACTGCCGTAGCTGACGCGACGCTGGCTGCGCGCTGCGCTGCCGCGCTGCCGCGTTGCCGCGTACAGTGTGCCGCATGCAGTTCGCCGACGGACTCGATCACGGCCCCTGGCCGCACGACATGCTGATCACTATCGAGGAGCAGCCCTCGACCCTGATGCTGTTGCTCTTCGTGCGCGATGCGTGGGGACTCGACCTCAACGGAGTGCCGCCGTTGGAGGCGTCGCCGTCGCCCGGTGCGACGCGACCGCCGGACGAGATGGCCCGCGACGAGACGAACGGACGCTGGGCGGCGGATTGGGCGCGCGCTATCGAGGCCGTTTCGCCCTCCAGCGCGCCCATCAGGGAGCCGAATGCTGAGCTCAAGCGATTGCTGGACGCCGACCTCAGCTTCGACGAGCTGATGGAGGCGGTCTCGATCGAGACGTACTGGCGTGCCGGTCTCGACGCGGAAGCCGAGTGGGCCTGGCGCCGGAGTCTGGAGCCGGACAGATCGGTCGGCTGGCCGAGCCCGGAGCACAACGCGGTGGAATGGCTCGTTCCGGTCTGGCAGTCGGGGCTGCGGACAATCATCGAGCTCCCCTTCGCCGGATACTTCGCGAGGCGACTCGACCGTGAGCACATGCTCGTCTCGCGGGTGACGCGCCACGATCCGGAGCTGTACTCGCTCGCACTCAGCACCATGTAGTCCTCCCCAGCGACGTCTTCGCACCACGTCTGCACAGTGGTGGGCTCCGTGTCATCCGGTCGACCGATCATCTCGGCATGACAACTCACGACCAGACAATCGACCAATTTCTCACCCCGTTTATCGCGGCGCATCAGGCGGGCAAGCCGATCACGACCGCGCTGCGCATCGAGCGCCTCGACGCGCTATTGCGCGACTGCATCGAGGATCAAGACCAGACGGTGACGTGCGTGGAATGCCGCGCGGCGCTGTCGATCGAGCGCGTGTTCAACGAGGTCAACCCGTTCGCCTCGGTGATGGCGCTCGACCGTCTGCTCTACGCGCTGGGCGCGTTTGTGCATGCGCCCTGGCTGCGGTCCGACCCCGAGATGCAGGCGGAGCAGTGGCGCCTCGTGCGAGCGATCGTCGACGGCATTTTGCGGGTGCCCGGCTTCGAGGAGCGCCATATGACGCCGGAGCTGGAACGGCAGATCACGATGCTGCGCGAGCACGTCACCTGGGGGCTGCACCGCACCTCGCAGGCGCGTCGGCCGCAGTAGCGTCGGCGGTGGGGCGGGCCTGAGGCCGACCCCGCCCGCCCCGCTGGCCGAGGACGTCCTCGCCAGCCCACCCGACCGACCTGGGGGTGGGGCGGGCTGGCGAGCGCGATGCCTGCCGGTGCCTTCGCCGGTGCCTTCGCCGGTGCCTTCGCCGGGTCCCTCGGCCCCGGCGGCTCGTCACGCCAGCCGCTTCTGCAGCGCGGTGATCATATGGGTGCGGGCGCCGCCCAGCCGTCGCCATTTCTGCTCGGGGTCGAGCCATTCCGGTGCCAGGAGGTATGGGCGGCCGTCGACCATCTTCATCGCGAACGCGTTTCTGTGGATGAGGCGGTGACAGTTCTGGCAGAGCAGTACGCCGTTGTCGATATCGGTCGGTCCATCGTCTCGGGCCCAGAAATCGATGTGGTGAGCGTCACACCAGCCCGGTGGCGCTCCGCAGTTCACGCAGCCGCCGTCGCGCACCCGGAGCGCCTGCACTTGAGCGGGTGAGAACAGACGTTGGGTCTGCCCCAGCATAAGAATCTCGCCGCTGTCTCCGAGCAGGATTGGCGCAAAGCCGTTGGCGCAGACGAGTTGTTCCACGGTCTGCGCGGATACGGGCTCGGCGACGTCGTCGAGGAAGCCGACACCCCGGCCGTTGCGGAGGTCGTCGAGGGTGATGATCGCGGTGACCTGCGCGGTCGACCGCATCCCGCCGAATTTCTTGTCGACGGAGCGGATGCCCGCGGTGAACAGACCCGTGAAGACGTCGTAGTGCCGCTGTTCCCGCGTTCGGTTGTCGACGAACTCTATGGTCGTCTCCCCGTTCGCGTCAGTGACCAGAGTCGTGCCGGCGTTGCGGTCGCTCTCGCTGAGGAACCGCGGCTTGTTGCCCGGCTTGTCGGCCTCGTTGAAGGCGGCCTTCAGCAGGGCTGCATCGACGGGTGTGAGCACGCCCGAGAACGGCGTGAGCCCGTCGGCCTCGCGGCCGAGCCGGAACACCCGCTTGCGGTGGATGCGCTCGTCGCGCGGTTCGGCTCCGTCGGGGTCGAGCGCCTCCCGCCACGCCCGTGCCTGCACGCCGACCTCGTCGGTCGTCGAATGTTGGGCGGTCTCTACGAGGGCGGTTTCCGCTACCTCGATGTCTTCCTGAGTCGCGGTCGCCTTGGCCTGGTCGAGGCAACGCACGATCACGGCGGCCGCCTCGAGACCCACGTCTCCCTCGGCGATAGCCCGAGCGAGCGGCTCGTGGTCGGGCGGTAGAGGCGTGCCATCCAGATGGGTACGAGGGCGAACCGCGGAGCCGACCTTTGCCCGGCGGCTCGCTTCAGCAGGGGCCACCCGGGTGAGCCGCTCGATCAGATCAGCGCCGCGCTTGAGTCCGTGTTTGAACGCGAGGCTCTCGCTGCCGAGGCCGAAGCGCGAGCGGTCGGCGATCTCGCCGGCGGTCGCTGCGCGCAGGCCGTCGAGCAGCCGACCGGCGTCTTCGACGGCGACCGTCAGAGCACAGAGCGTTCGGTCATTGGCCGCGCCCAGAGGCACGCCAGACACCGCGGCGAGCTGCTCGCGCACCCGCCGAATCGTCTCTTCGACCGCCTCGATCTGGTTCATGCCGACATAGTCACTCGACCCACCGACATTCGCATTACACCTGATCAGATGCGGTATTTATGGTGGATAACATCTGCAGAAGTCCGCCTGTGGAGGACAAGAAGTGAGGGAGGGCGGAGGCGACCGACGCACCTCACTCCACCGGATACGGCCCCGGCAAGTATCGGAACGGCTTGCCGATGTAGTCGAGGTTCTTGAACCCCGTGCGGTTGAGCACCATGCGCGCGGTCGGCGTCGCCAGCTGGGTGGTGACCGCCGCGACGAGCCCGGCATTACCGAGGTCCGTCGACCGCACAACGTTGTACACGTCGCGCGCGAACACTCCGCGTTGCGTTCCGGGCGGGTAGGCCGAGCGCCCGTACAGCGGCCCCGGCATCAATGGCGGATAGCCCGACGCCGATGTGGTCGGCCGCTCGCCGTTGATGCTGAGGATCGTGTGCTCGTAGTCGTTCATCGTGCGGGGCGAGAGCATGTTGTTCTTCTGCGCGATCCACGACGACACCAGGAAGGGCACGATCTGGCCGTCCTGCGTCAGCACTCGGGCGTCGTTTTCGGCGAAGGAGGGAGAGGTCAGCACACACGCCCCCGGCGAGGTCACGCCTATCGCGCGCAGGAAGAACGCGCGCACGTCGCCGGTTCCTGTGGGCAGTACCGGCCTGATCACGCGCGGAACCTGCCCGCCCGAGTAGGTGATCTGCACCGAGGCTCCCGAGCCGACCACCGCTACCTTGCCGGCCGAGGTGCAACTGTAGATCGCCGTCAACTCCTCGCGCGTGAAGTTGAGCACGTCGTAGACGAGGTTGAAGGCGACCACGCTCACGGCATCGCGCGCGACCGGCAGGTAGGTGACCTTGTCGTCGGCGATTCCCGCCTCGTTGCGCGGACGATTCGCCACTCGCGCAAAGTCCACCTGCGCCGGCGACTGCACAAGTGCGTCGATGCCGGCGTTCGAGCCGGGTCGCGGGATCGCCGCGACGCCCGACTTCGTCTGGATGGTCGCACTTCCGACCGGGTCGAAGGATGCCACAGACGGCACCGTCAGCGCGCCTCCGGCGATGTTGAGGCGGCCGTTGGTCAGCACGTCCCACATGGCGGCGGTGACGACCGAGCCGACGCCCGCGTAGCTGCGGTAACCGGGCTTCCACGGGTCGGCGTGGGCCGGGGCCGCGACGACAAGGCTCGCGATGACGGCCGCGACGGCGATAGACGAGACAGCTCTACGGTTCGGCATTCCGCGACACTCCCCAGGTGAACGCCGGCCGTTTCGGGTGCCGTCAAGCGTTGGTACGGCGGGCCTGGACGCCCTCCGGTTGAAAAGAAGTCTTACGGATGACGCGGAGGATGTCGAGTAGACCGTGAAAGTTCTTCGGCGGACCGAGCCCTTAGGACTCCAAGCCGCGGCGCTTCAGCAGCGGCCCGAGCTCGGCATCGCGGCCGCGGAACTCCCGGAACGCCTCGAGCGGATCCTTCGACCCGCCGACTCCGAGCAGCAGCGAGCGGAATCGGTCGCCGTTCTCGCGAGTCAGCCCGCCGTTGACCTTGAACCACTCGACGGTGTCGGCGTCGAGCACCTCGCTCCAGATGTAGGAGTAGTAGCCGGCGTCGTATCCGCCGGAGAAGGTGTGCGCGAAGTACGTGCTCGAGTAGCGGGTGGGCACCGCGGGGTTGTCGAGGCCGACGTTCGCCAGGGCCGCAGACTCGAACCCCGCGACATCCGTCACCTCATCGTCTGCCGAACGTGCGTGCCAGGCCTGGTCGAGCAGTGCGGCGGCGAGGTAGGTGCTGGTCTCGAAGCCCTCGTTGAAGGCGGACGACGCGTTGAGCTTGTCCACGAGCTGCTGCGGCATCGGCTCGCCCGTCTCGAAGTGCACCGCATAGTTGGCCAGAACCTCGGGCCAGAGCATCCACATCTCGTTGACCTGGCTCGGAAACTCCACGAAGTCGCGGAACACGTTGGTGCCCGCGAATTTCGGGTAGGTAACTCGGGCGAACAGCCCGTGCAGCGCGTGCCCGAACTCGTGGAACAGCGTGTTGAGCTCGTCGTAGGTGAGCAGCGTGGGGGAGCCTGCGGCCGGCTTGGGCACGTTGAGGTTGTTCACAACGACGGTCGGCGTCTCGAGCAGGGCGCTCTGCGAGATGAGCGGGTTCATCCACGCGCCGCCGCGCTTCGAGTCGCGCGTGTACAGGTCGTAGACGTAGAGGCCGAGCGGCGACCCGTCTTCGTTGCTGACCTCGAAGACGCGGGCGTCGGGGTGATAGGCGACGAGATCGGGACGCTCCTCGAACGTGATGCCGTATAGCCGCGTAGCCGCGAAGAACACGCCGTCCTTGAGCGCGCGCTCGGCCTCGAAGTACGGCCGCATCGCAGCGGTGTCGACGTCGTAGGTGGCCTTGCGCACCTTCTCGCTGTAGAACGCCCAGTCCCACGCCTCGATGGGTTCGTCGGCGAGCTTCTGCAGTTCGGCCTGTTCGGTGCGGGCATTGCGGGCGGCGATGGGCGCGAGCTTCTCGAGCATGCCGAGCACGGCCTCCGGCGTCTTCGCAGTCTCGTCGGCCGTGACGTAGGCGGCGTGGCTGTCGAATCCGAGCAGCTTGGCCCGCTCGGCGCGGAGCTTGGTGATCTCGAGCACGAGGTCGCGGTTGTCGAACTCGTTGTCGCGGCTGCCGCGGGCGCGCGACGCGGTCATGATGCGTTCGCGCACGGCCCGGTCGGTGAGAGAAGCGAGATGCGGATGACCCGTGAACAACACGAGCGTCACGAGGTATTTGCCCTCGAGCCCGCGGTCGGTGGCGGCCTGCGCTGCCGCCGAGATCGCCCCGGCGTCGAGTCCGTCGAGCTCGGCCACGTCGTCGATGACGACCGCGAGGTCGTTGGTGTCGGCGAGCAGGTTCTTCTCGAAGCGGGTGGTGAGGCTCGACAGGCGCTTGTTGTACTCGCGCAGTGCTTCTTTGTCGTCGTCGTCGAGCCCGGCGCCCGCGATGGTGAACTCGGCGTGGTACCGCTCGACCAGGTAGCGCGACTCGGCGTCGAGGTCGAGCTGTTCCAGTTGCTGGTAAACCGCGTCGATGCGCTCGAACAACTGCGCGTTCAGGCGGATAGCGTCGCTGTGCGCGGCGTAAAGCGGCGCGATCTCTTCTTCGAGCTCGTTGGTGAACTCGGTGCTGTCGCTCGAGCTCTTGTTGTAGAAGACCGTGGCGACGCGGCGCAGCACCTGCCCGCTGCGCTCGAGCGGCAGGAAGGTGTTCTCGAAGGTGGGTGCCTCCTCGGTCGCGACGACCCGGTCGATCTCGGCGATCTGCTCGGTGAATCCCTTGTCGAACGCGGGCCGGTAGTGCTCGTCGGCGATCTCCGCGAAGGGCGGGAGGCCGAAGGGCAGGGTGCTCGGGGTGAAGAACGGATTCGTCATGATTTCAGACTAGGCCGCAGCATCCGTCGTTCGCTTTCGACAGCCCGCGTTCACATGCAAATGAATGATTGCAAAGCTTTGCTTGCAAAGAATACTTTGCAGAGGTATCTTTGCATCATGACGAATCCGGATGACACGACAGCGGGTATGCGCTCGCTCGACATGACCAGCCTGAAGGCTCTCGCGCATCCGTTGCGGGTCAAGATCGTCGACACACTGGGCACCTACGGTGCGCACACCGCGAGCGGTCTCGCCGCTCGGCTGGGGGAGTCGAGCGGGGCGACGAGCTATCACCTGCGCCAGCTCGAGAAGCACGGATTCGTGCGCGAGAACACCGAACGCGGATCGGCGCGCGAGCGGTGGTGGGAACGCACTCCCGAGGGCATCACGGTCACTCCGATCGAGTATCCGCCGGGGCCGGCCGAGCGGTCGGCGAGCGACCTGCTCACCCGCGAGTGGCAGGCCAACCGCGACACGTTGCTGCGCGACTTCATCAACCAGGGCAGCGACAAGCTCGAGCGCCGCTGGTTCGAGGCGTCGACGCTCGACACCACCAACCTGCGGCTCACCTCGGCGCAGCTGCGTGAACTGGTCGACGAGCTCGAAGCGGTGACCGAGCGCTACGCGGCGCTCTACAAGAAGCACGGAGTGCCAGGCACGAGACCCGTGCAGATACAACTCAACGCGTTCCCCGTGATGGACGCGGAAGAGGTACCCGGGGGCCCCGACGATGTCGGTGGCACACGGTAATTTCGGCGAAAGAGGGATGGTGAGAACATGAACGCAGTAGGCACGATCGGACGCAGCGAGTCACAGGCGGCGCCCCTCGAAAAGGCAGCATTGGCGGTAGGTTCCGCGCTCGTCGCGTGGAGCCAGCGTCGCTCGGCGAGAGCGATCGAAGCAATCGACATCGAAGAACTCATGGTGCGGCGCGCGGCCGAGCGAGACGCGGAAGCCGTGCTGGCGCAGCGTCACGCCGGCGCGAACTACCCGCTGTACCGGATGTTCTAGAGCCTGTTACAGCGCACGGCTAGTGGTCATAGGCGTCGTCGGCGCCGTTGAAGCTCGTGGTGACCTCGCCGGTGTGGTCGACTCGGATCGTCGTTCCGTCGTCGAGCTCGACGACGGGGCGGCTCTCGAGCCAGGTGAGCGTCCAGCGCCACTGGCTCGTGTCCACCTCGGCGAGCTGCGCCTCGACATCGCGGATCGCCAGCACGACGGCGGGCGGCAGCCGGTCGGGGGTAGCGGCTCCGACGGCCCAGCGGGTTCCCATTTGCATGTTCAGATCTTCCGTTCGTAGGTGACCCAGGTCGCACGTGTGGCGACCCGGTCGTACACACGCTGTGCGGTGTGGTTGTTCTCGGCGGTGATCCAGCGCAGGGTGCCGCCGCCGTGGGACGCGGCGTGGTCGGCTACCGCGTCGATGAGCGCGGTAGCCGCGCCCGCACCGCGCGCGGCCGGGTCGACGTAGAGGTCGTCGAGAAACCAGCCGGGCCCGGCGGTGAAGGTGTCGGCGAGCCTGCGGTAGTGCGCGAAGCCGACGAGCTGACCCGAGTCGTCGACCGCGACCAGCGCGCTCACCTCGTGCGAGTCATCCGTCAACCAGCCCCAGACGCCGGCGAGCACGTCGGCGTCAAATTCTGTCTCGTAGAACACGCCGTACGCGACGAAGAGCCGCTCCCACTGGGAGCGATCCTCCGCCGCTACGGCGCGCACCTCGACGGCCATGCTGGATCAGGCCTCGGCGGGCTGCTCGGCGAGAACGATGTCGCTCACCGCGACTGTCTCCGACTCGACGAAGGTGACGGTCTCGATGCGGCCGACACCCTTGAGGTCTTCGAGGCCGAGCTCGAGCAGCGCGGGGCCGGAGATCGTGGCCGACGTGACCTCGGTCTTCTGCGAGGCCTTGGCGTCGGTCTTGGCGCGACGGATGCTGATGAGCGCCTCGGAGACGAGCGGGAGGAGGCCGGTGGGGGCCTCGACATCGGATGCGAGAGGCCACGCGGCGGTGTGCACCGAGTCGTCGTGCGTCCAGCTCCAGACCTCTTCGGTCGCGAACGGGATGAACGGCGCGAACAGGCGCAGCAGCACGTCGACGGCTGTGCGCAGCGTGATCGCGGCGCTCGCCTGGCCCTCGGGTGTCGACGAACCGTAGGCGCGCTCCTTGACGAGTTCGAGGTAGTCGTCGCAGAACACCCAGAAGAAGTGCTCCGTGGTCTCGAGCGCGCGGGCGTGGTCGAAGTCGTCAAACGCCTTGGTGGCAACCTCGACGACGCGGTTCAGCTCGGCGAGCAGGTCGAGGTCGAGCGCCTCGGTCGCGACGGCGCCCTCGACGGGCTGCGGGAACGAGTAGACGAACTTGGCCGCGTTCAGCACCTTGATCGCGAGTCGGCGGCCGATCTTGATCTGCTTCGGGTTCTGCGGGTCGAAGGCGGCGTCGGTGCCGAGGCGGCTCGAGGCCGCCCAGTAACGCACCGCGTCGGAACCGTGGTCGTCGAGCATGCCCTTGGGCGTGACGACGTTGCCCTTCGACTTCGACATCTTCTTTCGGTCGGGGTCGACGATGAAGCCCGAGATGCCGGCGTTCTTCCACGGGGCGACGCCCTGCTCCTGCTCGGCGCGCAGCACCGTGGAGAACAGCCAGGTGCGGATGATGTCCTGGCCCTGGCTGCGCAGCGAGTACGGGAAGACCAGGTCGAACAGCTCGGGGTCGGTCTCCCAGCCGCCGGCGATCTGCGGGGTCAGGCTCGAGGTGGCCCAGGTGTCCATGATGTCGACCTCGCCGGCGAAACCGCCGGGCAGGCCGCGCTGGGCCTCGTCGAAGCCGGGGGCGGTGAGCGACGCGGGGTCGACGGGCAGCATGTCCTCGGTCGGAACGATGACCTTGCCCTTGTCGCCGTTCTCGTCGAGCTCGTACCAGACGGGGATCGGCACACCGAAGAAGCGCTGGCGCGAGATGAGCCAGTCGCCGGTGAGGCCGCCGACCCAGTTCTCGTAGCGCACGCGCATAAAGTCGGGCACGAAGTTGACGTCTTTTCCGCGCTGCAACAGGCGGGCGCGCAGGTCGGCGTCGCGGGCGCCGTTGGAGATGTACCACTGGTGCGTGGAGATGATCTCGAGCGGCTTGTCGCCCTTCTCGAAGAACTTCACGGAGTGCGTGATCGGCTTCGCGTCGCCGATCATCTCGCCGCTCGCCTTGAGCAGCTCGACCATCTTCGCCTTGGCGCTGAACACGGTCTTGCCGGCGATCTCGGCGTATGCCGCCTTTGCGCTCTCGGAGGCGATGGCTTCTGGCGCATCCGGAACAATGCGACCGTCGGCACCGATGATGGTGCGGTTCGGCAGGTCGAGCTCGCGCCACCAGACAACGTCGGTCACGTCGCCGAAGGTGCAGATCATGGCGATGCCCGATCCCTTGTCGATCTGCGCGAGGTGGTGCGCGACGACGGGAACCTCGACGCCGAAGATCGGCGTGGTCACGTTGGTGCCGAAGAGGTGCTTGTAACGGTCGTCGTCCGGATGCGCGACGAGGGCCACACAGGCCGCCAGCAGTTCGGGTCGGGTCGTCTCGATGAAGACGTCGTCGCCGTCTGCCTTGTGGAAGGCGAGACGGTGGTAGGCGGCCGGCATCTCTTTGTCTTCGAGCTCGGCCTGCGCCACGGCGGTGCGGAAGGTGACGTCCCAGAGGGTGGGCGCGTCGGCCTGGTAGGCCTCGCCACGCTCGATGTTGCGCAGGAAGGCGCGCTGGGCGGCCGTCTGGGCCTCGTCGCCGATGGTGCGGTACGACTGAGTCCAGTCGACGCTCAGGCCGAGCTGGCGCCAGAGCAGTTCGAACTGCTTCTCGTCTTCGGCGGTGAGCTTCTCACACAGCTCGATGAAGTTGCGGCGCGAGACGGGCACCTGGTCGGCAGCCTTGCTGCTGGCGTTGTCTCCACCCTCGAGCGGGGGAACGTAGCCCTCGACGTAGGGGAGCGTCGGGTCGCAGCGCACGCCGTAGTAGTTCTGCACACGGCGCTCGGTGGGGAGGCCGTTGTCGTCCCAGCCCATCGGGTAGAAGATGTCTTTGCCCTGCATGCGCTGGTAGCGCGCGATGAGGTCCATGTGGGTGTAGCTGAAAACGTGGCCGATGTGCAGCGATCCCGACGCCGTGGGCGGGGGAGTGTCGATCGAGAAGACGTTCTCTTTGGTCGCGGATGCGCGGTCGAACCGGTAGGTGCCGCGGTCCTCCCAGCTGGTCCCCCACTTGTCTTCGAGCCCTTCGAGGGCGGGCTTCTCGGGCATGGGGTTGGGCATGGTGGCGCTCCGGTTCTATAGACGGCACCGTGTCGGTGGTGAGGTGCCTGGAATCTTGAGATCGATTCTACCGGCCTGCTTCTCGACTGGCACTACCTCGTGATGGTGACGGTCCTACTCGCGAGCGAGCCGAGCTGGTCTTGCAGCGTCACCGTGTACACCTGCGAGGCGACGCTGCAGTCGTACGCCAGGTCGGTGTAGGTGGCGGTGGGCGGCAGGTCGCTCACGGTCGGGTTGATCGCGGCGTTCTGGGTGCCGACGCCGAGGAACGCCGTCACGGCGTCGCTGCTCGACCAGGAGAAACTCAGGGGCGCCTCGTCTTCGCCCTCCTCGCAGTTGGCGTTGGTCGGTGCGGAGAACGTCGCGAAGGTCGGGCTGACTTCCGGTGGCGCGACTGTGGGTGTGGGAGTCGGCTCCTGTGTCGGCTCCGGAGTGGGCGTGGGCTCCTCGCTCGGTGTCGCGGACTGCGTGGGCTCGGCGGTCGGTGTCGGATCGTCGTCGCCGCCCGAGAACAGCGACACGAGCAGCACGATCACGGCGATGAGCAGTACGGCCCCGATGCCGATGAGCCAGTAGAGCAGGGTGTGGTTCTTCTTCGGCGGCACGGTGCCCCCGGGAGGTGTCGCTGGGGTGATCGGTGCCGTGGCTTCCGGCGGGAACGGCGCGGGCGAGTGCACGTATTGCGGGGCGGAGGGCACGTAGGGGTTCGGAGGGACCTGGCCGTTCGTCGGCAGGATCTTCGTGGCTGCGTCGTCGTCGGCGGTCGTGCCGTCGGCCGTATCGGCGTCCGCGTCGTCGACGCCCGGCGTGAACCGCTCGGTGGGGGTGTCGTCGGCGGAAGCGGCAGGTTCAGTGCCGGGTGTCGTCTCCGACTGTTCGCCGTCGCGCGGTTCGTTCTTCTTCTCGTCGTCGTCGGGCCGGCCGGTAGGTGTGTCGTCAGTCATCGTCGTCCTTACGTTTTCCCCGTTCGCGAAGCAGTTTACGGCCGCTCCGAAGGCGCCCGCCAGACCGCGATGCGCGGCGCCGAGGCGAAGAGCGCGCGCGTGTACGCCTCGCGCGGGTCGGCGAAGACGGCCTCGGTCGGCCCGCTCTCCACCACGCGGCCGTGCTGCATCACGAGCACGTCGTCGCTCACGTGCCGCACCACGCCGAGATCGTGGGTGATGAACAGGTAGCTCAGCCCGAGGTCTCGCTGCAGGTCGTCGAGCAGGTCGAGCACCTGAGCCTGGACCGACACGTCGAGGCTCGAGACGGGCTCGTCGCACACGATCACGTCGGGTTTCGCGGCGATCGCGCGCGCGATGGCGACCCGCTGCTGCTGGCCGCCCGAGAGGTGCAGTGGCCGCCGGCCTGCGACGGTCGCATCCAGACCCACCCGCTCGAGCAGGGCCGTCACCTCGGCGCCCGCGCGCGTCGACCGCCCGTGTGTCAGGGCGTCGGCGACGATGCCTCCGACGGTCATGCGCGGGTCGAACGAGCTCAGCGCGTCCTGGTAGATCGCGCCGATGCGCGGCCGCAGCGCGCGGCGTTCCCTCTCGGTCGCGGTGGTCCACGGTTCGCCGAGCAGCCGCACGTCGCCGCTGTCGGGGCGGTCGAGCGCGAGCACCAGCCGCGCGACGGTGGTCTTGCCCGACCCGCTCTCGCCGACGACGCCCAGCGTGCGGCCGCGCTCGAGGGTGAAGCTCACGTCGTCGACCGCGAGCGTGCCGCCGAACCGGCGGCTCAGGCGGCTCGCGGAGACGACGGCGGCGCCCGCACGGACGACCGGGTTTGTTGGAAATTCAGGAGTCGAGGTCGCTTCGGGCGCCGAAACGGTGGTTTTCGGGTCATCCAGGACCTGAAGTCCTGAATTTCCGACAGAGACGGGTGCGCCTTCGGCCGCCGGGGTCAGGCGGGTGCCGCGGGGGCGGTCGGTGGGTACGGCCGCGATGAGGCGGCGGGTGTACGGATGACGCGGCTCTCCCAATACCTGTGCGGTCGGGCCGCTCTCCACGATCTGCCCCGCGTTCATCACGAGCACGCGCGAGGCGAGTCTCGACACGACGGCGAGGTCGTGGCTGATCAGGATGAGCGCCGTTCCCTGCTCGCGCAGTCGTTCGAGCAGGTCGAGGATGCCGGCCTGCACGGTGGAGTCGAGTGCGGTCGTCGGTTCGTCGGCGATGAGCAGGCGCGGGCGCAGCGCGATCGCCGAGGCGATCACGGCCCGCTGGCGCAGGCCGCCCGAGAGTTCGTCGGGCCGCTGCCCCGCCCGTAGCGAGGGCTCGGGCACGCCGACCTCGGCGAGCAACTCGAGCACACGCGCACGACGCTGTGCGGGTGTGCTCGATGTGTGGAGGCGCAGCGAGTCGGAGATTTCCCGACCGACGGGCCGAAGCGGGTCGAGAGCCACGAGTGCTCCCTGCGAAACATAGCCGATCTCGCGGCCGCGCAGCGAGCGGAGCCGGCGGGGTGTCGCGTCCTGAATTTCCAACCCATCGAACGCGAGAGAGGAGGCCGACACCCGCGCCCGCCGCCCCGCGAGCCCCAGCAACGCCCGCGCGGTCACGCTCTTGCCCGAACCGCTCTCGCCGACGATGCCGATGCACTCGCCGGGTTCGAGCTCGAACGACACGTCGGAGACGACGGTGCGCGCGCCGAACGCCACGCTCAACCCGGAGACGGACAACAGGCTCACGATTCGCGTCCCCTCTGCTGGATGGCGCGGCCGAGCAGCGTCGTCGCGGCGGCGCTGAGCACGATGAACAGTCCGGGGAAGAACGTCATCCACCAGAACGACGCGATGTAGGTGCGTCCCGCGGAGAGCATCGCGCCCCACTCGGCCGCCGGGGGCACCGCGCCGAGCCCGAGATAGCTGAGCGACGACGCCCAGACGATCGACTGGCCGACTCCGAGGGTCCCGAGCACGAACAGCGCCCCGGCCACGTTCGGCAGCACGTGGCGCACGATGCGGGTCGTGCGGCCGCGCCCCAGCACGACGGCCGCCTCGAGATAGGGCGAGGTGCGCACCTGGATGACGCGGCTCCGGATGATGCGCGCGTACCCGGGAGCGGTGGACAGCCCCACGGCGATCGTCGAGGTCACCACGCCCGGCCCGTAGACCACGATGAACAGCAGCGCGAACAGCAGGCCGGGGAACGCGAAGAGCACCTCGAGAAAGCGCGTTGTGCCGAAGTCGAGCCAGCGCGGTCCGAAGCCGGCGAGCAGGCCGAACACGATGGCGAGGCCCAGCCCGATCGCGGTCGCCGCGATGCCGATCAGCAGCGAGGCGCCCGTGCCGTGGATCACCCGCGTGTAGATGTCGCGCCCCGATTCATCCGTGCCGAAAAAATGCGACAGCGACGGCGGCTGGAAGCTGTCGAGCGGGGCGATCGCGAGCGGATCGCCCGGCGCGAGCACCGACGGGGCGAGCGCGGCGAGGGCGAGGAAGGCGATGACCGCGAGGGCCACGAAATACCGGGCCCTCACGCCGACACCCGCTTCAGCCGCGGGTCGACGGCGCGGTCGGCGAGGTCCGTGAGCGTGGTCACGACCATGTAGGCGAGCGCGACCACCAGCACCACGCCGATCACGAGCGGCACGTCACGGCTTTGCACCGCCGAGAGCAGACTGCGGCCGAGACCCTGCCGGGCGAAGATCGTCTCCACCACGACGGCCCCGCTGATAAGCGAGCCGAACGCCCAGCCGACAAGCCCGATCGCGGGGATCGCCGCGTGCCGCAGCGCGTGCCGCCAGAACACCCCGCCGTCGCCCTCGCCCCGGGCGCGTGCTGACAGCACGAACGGCGAGTCCATCGCGTCGAGCAGCGCCTCGCGCATCACCTGCCCGAGAAATCCGGCGAGCGGGATCGCGAGCGTCAGCACCGGCAGCACGAGACCGAGCGGGCCGGGCACGCTCACCGGCGGCAGCCAGCCGAGCACGGTCGAGAACAGCAGAATCAGCGAGATCGCCAGCCAGAAGTGCGGCACGGCCGCGGCCACGATCTCGAGCAGCGATCCGACGCCGGCGGCGATGCGTCCGCCGCGCGTCGACCAGACCGCGAGGCCGAGCGCGATGGCGAGCGCGACGACGAGCGACAGAACCGCCAGCAGCAGGGTGGGCCAGAGATTGGTGAGAATGACGGATGCCACGGGCTGACGCAGCGCGTACGAGGAGCCCAGGTCACCGGTCGCGAGATGCGCCAGGTAGACGAGGTACTGCGTGAACAGCGGCTGGTCGAGACCGTAATCCGCGCGCGCCTGCGCCAGCGCTTCGGCGCTCGCCTGCGACCCCGGACCGCCGAGGATCGCCTCGGCGGGGTCGCCCGGAATCAGCCGCAGCGCGAAGAAGGTGACGGTCGCCACGGCCCAGAGCACGAAGAGCACCCCGCCGAGGCGCAGCAGCGCCCAGCGGATCAGGCGTCCGCGGGCACCGGCGCGGGGCGGTGCGGCGACGAGGTCGACGCTCAGCGAGCCAGCCATGCGTCGTAGAGGGTGGGTGTCGACACGGTCGGCATGGCCCGCACTCCCTTCACGTCGGAACGCAGCAGGTAGTGGTTCTGCTGGTCGTAGAGCGGCAGGATGTAGAACCCGCCGAGGATGATGTCCTGCGCCTGAGCATAGAGGTCGGCGCGTTCGGCGTCGTCGGAGGTGGAGTTCGCCCCCTCGAGCAGGGCGTCGAGGGCCGGATCCTTGACCTGCGAGTGGTTGGCGAAGTAGCCGCTCGGCGCGGGGATGGTGCCCGCCGAGTCGAAGAGGATGCGCAGCACGTCGGCGCCCACCTTCGTGTACGGCGCGCTCACCAGGTTGTAGTCGTTCTCGCCGAGAGCGCCGTACCAGCTGGAGAGGTCGAGCGGCTCGAGGTTGACCTTGAAGCCGGCCTCCTTGGCCGTCGACTGCAGCTGTTCGAACAGCGACACCTCGGCCGGGATCGACTGGTTGGTGCTCACCGGGAAGTCGAGCTCGAGCGTCAGGCCGTCTTTGACCCGGTAGCCGTCGGCGTCGCGGTCGGTCCAGCCGGCCTCGTCGAGCAGCTTCGCCGCGGCGTCCTGGTCGTAGTCGAAGAGCGAGGGGTCGGATGTACCGAACTTCTCCACACTCGACAGCGCCGAGTACGACCGCTCTGCGGTACCGAAGAACAGGCTCGTCACCGAGTCGTTCACATTGGCCGAGCGGATGAAGGCCTCCCGCACCAGCGCGTCGTCGAACGGCGCCTTGCTCGAGTTGAGCTCGATGCGGTTGGACGCGCCGGGTCGGGGAGCGTTGATCTCCTCGATCTGGTCTTCGCTCTTGGCCGCGACGATGGTGTCGGGCTGCACGTTGTCGATCATGTCGACGGTTCCGGACTGCAGCGCGGCGTAGCGCGAGGCCGAGTCGGGCAGGAAGCGCCACTCGATCGTGTCGAGATAGGCGACGCCCTTGTGGCCGGCGTCGGCGGGCGGCGAGGTGTAGTCGTCGTTGCGCTCGAGGGTGATCGACTGCTGGCGGTCCCACTTCGTGACGACGAACGGGCCGGTGCCCACGGGGCTCTCGCAGTTCTCGTCGGCCGGTCGTTCGAGCGCGGTCGGCGACTCGATCGCGAGCCACGGCTGGCTGAGCGAGTCGAGCAGACCGCTGTCGGGCTGGCTGAGCGAGATGCGTGCTGTCGTGTCATCCAGAGCCTCGACCCCGGTCACATGCTGCAACGCGAGGTATCCCGTCGACGATCCCGTCTCGGGGTTCTGCAGGTGGGCGACGTTGGCGATCACGGCTTCGGCGGTGAAGGGAGTGCCGTCGGTGAAGGTGACGTCGTCGCGCAGGGTGAAGTCCCAGCTCAGGCCGTCGTCGGCCTCGGTCCACTCTGTGGCCAGCCACGGGATGATCTCGCCGGACTTGTCCTTCGACACGAGCGACTCGAGGTACTGCGTGGCGACGAGGGCCTGCGGGTAGTTGCCACCGACGTGGGGGTCGAGGCAGGTGGGCTCGGCGTCGCCCGTGGCGTAGACGAGGGTGCCGCCCTGAACCGGTTCGGTGCTCGCGGGAGCGGCGGTCGAGCATCCCGCAATCAGCAGAATCACGGATGCTGCGGCAGCGAGTGAGGGTAAAGTGCGGTTCACAGCGGTCTTTCTCGGTGGGTGACGAGGCGGGTAGCCTACTTGTTGGACTCAGTACAGTATCTAATCATGACGGGACGAATCGTGCAGACCAGTGCAGGCCAGAGCGGTGCGGGCCAGCCGGCGAGCGTCGGACGCCCCAAGGTGTCGTCGAGGCAGATGATCGAGGATGCCGCGGCGGAGCTGTTCATCGAGAACACCTACGCCCGCACGACCATCGATCAGATCACCACGCGGGCGGGTGTCAGCCGCGCCACGTTCTTCAACTACTTCGGCGCCAAGAGCGACCTGCTCTGGTTCGAGGTCGACCGCGTGCTCGACTCTCTGCGCGAGGCGTGCGCCGAGGCATCCGTGTCGGGCGACCTCGACTCGGTGCGCGACGTCGTGCTCGCGCTCGCCGCGGACTTCGACGAGCGACGAGTGCCGCTCGCGCTCACCCAGAGCGAGGTGATGGGCGCCGCGGACGAGATCGTGCAGTCGGGTCTGCTGCGCATCGCCGCCCAGGCGCAGATCTTCTCCGCGTTCTTCGCGGCGCGCAGTGCGCGCCACCACGACGACCTGATCGTGCGCACGGGTGCCAACGCGCTCGCCGGGGCGGTCTCGGCGGCGTGGATCACCTGGGCGCGCGCGGGCATCGGTCGCTCGCCGCTGCAGGGCTACATGGCGGAGAGCGTCGACGTGGTCTTCCCGGGCATCCGGGCGTCGTTCGAAGACGTGCGGCGGGGCAACAGCTTCTAACTAGAGCGATGCGTCGGTCGGCGTCGACAGCGTCAGGATCGCCTCTTCGATGTGTTCGTCGGTCTCGAGCTCGCGCTCGATCCGGCGCAGCACGATCGCCACGTCGGACTCGTCTTCGTTGCCGAGTAGGTCCACGGCCGCGACGAGGAACACCCGCTCTGGGCCGACGAACTCGAGGTGGATGTAGGTGACGCGGTCGACGTCGGGGCGCTCGAGCAACATGCCGATGACGGTGCGGTTCAGCTCGTCGCCGGCGCCCTGACCCACGAGGAAGCGGCGGTTGCGATCGATGAGCACGATCGCCACAACGCCGAGCAGCACGCCCACGAGGATCGAGCCGATGGAGTCGAAGACAGGGGAGCCGGTGATCTGGTGCAGCAGGATGCCGAGGAACGCGATCGCGAGGCCGACGAGAGCGGCAGAGTCTTCGGCGAAGACGGCGCGAAGAGTCGGGTTCGAGGTGCCGAGCACGAACTTGAGCGTGCGCACTCCGCGCTCCTTCGCCCCGGCGCGCGACTGGCGCAGCGCCTGCAGGAACGAGACGCCCTCGAGCACGGCTGAAACGCCGAGTACGAGGTAGGCCACCCAGTAGTCGGTCGCCGGCTCGGGGTCGATGAGTTCTTGGATGCCGTGCCAGATCGAGACGACCGCGCCGGCGGTAAACAGACCGAAGGCGGCGATGGTCGACCAGAAGTAGGCCTCACGCCCGTACCCGAGCGGATGGCGCTTGTCGGCGCGTCCCGAGCCGCGCCGGTCGGCGACCAACAGGAAGACCTCGTTGCCCACGTCGGCCCACGAATGCGCGGCTTCGGCGGTCATCGACGCCGAGCCGGTGAGGGCGGCCGCGAACGACTTTCCTAGCGCTACGACGAGATTCGCGAAAAACGCCAGAACGACGGTAAGGGAGACGTTTGCCATCCGTCTAGTCTGCCGTAGCGGTTCGCGGCCCCCGGCCATACTGGGGCCATGATTCGACCGCGCTGGGCACCCGCGCCGCGCTGGTCGGTGCGCTCGCGCATCCTCGCGTCGATCTTGCTCGTCGCGCTCATCGGAATGACCGTCGCCGGGCTGACGGCCTTTCTCGTGCAGCGCGACCGCATCGTGAGCCAAATCGACGACCTGCTGGTCGCCCACGTGGAGTCGGCTCGCTTCGTCGTTACGGGGGAGTCTGAGGCCGTCGCGACCCAGTCGGATGCGCCGGAGCCGCCCGACGACGTCAGTTTCACCACGACGGCCGAGGCGCTCGAGGCCATCCTCGCCCGGGTCATCCCCGGCCGCAACGAGAGCGCGCTCGGCATCGTCGGCGGCGAGGCGACGCTCGTGCCCGGCGTGGACATCGCGTTCCACCTCGAAGACGATCCCGCCTTCGTCGCGCGGGTCGTGGCGGAGGCGTCGGACGGCGGCGTGCACCTCGGCACCGCCGTGTCGGGCGTCGGCACAGTGCGCTACATCGCGACCCCGATCGCCGTGGTGGGCGACCCGCAGCCCGCGATCTACGTGGCGGCCGTCGACGTCGACGCGGAGCTCGACGAGCTGCGCGCCGCGTTCGGCACCTACACGCTCGTCGCGGCGATCACCCTCGTGGCCATCGGACTCGTCGGCTGGTTCGTCGCGGGACGGTTGCTGCGCCCGCTGCGACGGTTGCGCGTCGCCGCATCGCGCATCACCGCGAGCGACCGCGGGGAGCGCATCCCGGTCGTCGGGCGCGACGACATCTCGGCGCTCACCGAGACGGTGAACAGCATGCTGGACCGCCTCGACCGCGCCATGACGAGCCAACGCCAGTTGCTCGACGACGTGCGGCACGAGCTGAAGACACCGATCACCATCGTGCGCGGCCACCTCGAGTTGCTCGAGGCGGAGAGCACCGTCGACGTCGAGTCGACCCGTGCCTTGGCCTTGGATGAGCTCGACAGGATGACTCGCCTCGTCGACGACATCGAATCGCTCGCAGAAGCCCAGCGGATGATCCTTGCCCGCACACCCACGGACGTGGCCGATCTCACCTCCGACGTGTTCGCAAAAGCCACCGTCATCTCCGACCACGAGTGGACGTTGGCGGGTGCCGCGCACGTCAGCACCACTCTCGACGCCGGTCGCATCACCCAGGCCTGGCTGCAGCTCGTCGACAACGCGGCGAAATACTCCCCGCCGGGCTCGCAGATCGACATCGGAAGTACGAGCGACGGCGCGACCGTGGAGTTCTGGGTCGCCGACCGCGGCCACGGCATCCCGCCCGAGGCGAGGGAGCGTATCTTCGAACGCTTCGGCCGCGCGGACACGGGACGCGGCATTCAGGGCTCCGGGCTCGGCTTGCCGATCGTGCGCACCATCGCGCGCGCCCATGGCGGCCGTGTGAGCCTCGAGTCGTCGGAAACCGGGTCACGATTCGGCATTGTGATACCCATTCTCGGCGCGACCCAAATCGAGGATACTGAGCAGTTGTGAGCAACATCCTGATCGCCGAAGACGAGGAGCGCATCTCGCTGTTCGTCGAGAAGGGGCTGCGGGCGGCCGGATACTCGACCACGGTGGTCACGGACGGCGACACCGCCCTCGCCCACGCGAGGAGCGGCAACCACTCGCTCGTGCTGCTCGACGTGGGGCTCAGCGGCCTCGACGGATTCGAGGTGCTGCGCCGAATCCGCGCCCAGAACCTCACCCTGCCGATCATCATGCTCACCGCCCGCACCGGCGTCGAGGACACCGTCGCCGGCCTCGAGGGCGGCGCCAACGACTACATTCCGAAGCCGTTCCGCTTCGACGAGCTGCTGGCCCGCGTGCGACTGCGGCTTCGGGATGCCACGACCCAGGTGACCACGACGATCAGCCGGGGCGACCTGACGCTCGACGCGCTCACCCGCCGGGCGACAGTCGGCGGGGTCGAAGTCGACCTCTCGGCCCGCGAGTTCGCCCTCGCCGAGGAGTTTCTCACCCACCCCGACCAGGTGCTCAGCCGCGAGCAACTGCTCAGCAGGGTGTGGGGGCTCGACTTCGATCCGGGGTCCAACGTCGTCGACGTCTACGTGCGATACCTTCGCGCCAAATTCGGCGCCGAACGCATCGAGACCGTGCGCGGCATGGGCTACCGCCTCAAGTAGCTTCGCACATCCCGCAGCGAGCAGCGGCTAGTGGCCACCTCCGCGGCCGTCGTCACCGCGACCTCCGCCCCACCCGCCGTCGTGTCCTCCGCCATGGCCGTCGTGACCGTCGTCGTGGCCACCGCCGTGTCCGCCCCAATCGTGGCCGGGGTCGGCGGGTGCTGGAGCAGGTGCCGGAGCAGGTGCGGGAGCCGGTGCCGGTGCGGGAGCCGGCGCAGGCGCGGGAGCAGCCGGCGCTGGCGCAGCGGGAGCGGGTGCGGCAGGGGGAGTCGCGGGGCGTGCTGCGGGGCGACGCGCGGACGTGGGCGGTGTGCTGTTTCCGCGGGAAGCCTGCGCCTGACCCGCCGCCGCGGCATCGGCTGCCGCTTGGGCGGCCGCCGCATCAGCCGCGGCCTGCGCTTCGACGGCCGCTTGCGCCGCCAAGGCCGCGGCGACCTTCGCCTCGGCGCGGGCTTTGCTGTCGGCCCGGGCTGCCTTCTCGGCACCCCAGACGATCTCGGTGACGGCGGCCCACATCGCCCCCGACGTTGTCGCCCGGTCGTTAGACGCCGGCCGCGCTGCCGCCGAACCCGCCGGACTGGCGGCGACGAGGGCGAGTACGAGGACTCCCGTGGCAGCGACCGTCATCCACCTGCTCCTGCGGTTCATCACGTCTCCTTCGAGCTCGACCCGCTCGTCGCTGAGCGCGTCCACCACGATTCTGTGGAGCAGAAATGAGATCCGGCAGAGTTCGACGTGAGAAAGGTCTAATGCGGGTCGTCGTGCCCGTCGTCGCCCCAATCGTCGCCCCAGTCGCCGTCGTGCCGCTCGTCGCCCCAGTTGCCTCGACCCTCCCCGTCGTTCCATTTGCCGTCGCGCCAGCGGTGGCCGTCGGAGTTCCAGTCGCCGACGCCGTGCGGAGCCTCGGGCGTGACCTCGACCGGCGAAGAGGGCGCGGGGTCGGGAGCGGGTGCTGGTGCTGGTGAAGGGGCGGGCGCGGGGGCTGGCACAACGGGAGCGGGCTTCACCGGTTTCGGTGCGGGAGCCGTCGGCGTGGGGGGAGCGGGCGACTCGGCCGGCGGTGCGGTGGGTTCCGGCGTCGGCGTCGCAGTCGGAGTCGGCGTCGCAGACGCGGCCGGCTCTGGACTCACCGTCGGCTCGGCGTGGATCGCATCCACACCGTTGAGCGCCACCGAATGCTCTCCGGGGGTGATCGCGTAGATCACACCGAACGCCCCAAGTGCGAGCGCGCCCGCCATTGCGACCGTGGTCGCCGAATTCGTCACGAATTTACGCACAGCTTTAAGTGTCCCGCAGTCGTGCGAGCGGTGCGAGCCAATGAGAGACTTCTCATCGCCCGTGGGCCACGGCGAAAGCCGCGGCGGCCCGGTAGTATGGGCGTACAGACACCGATCCGGCCATCACCGGGGAGTCGTTGGAAGAACAGGCCTCGCGGCCCCAGTAGAACCGACCGGGACTGGCCCGTCACAGCCAAAGAACAAGCGGTCGGCGCTCACACGCCGGCAAGCGGGGTGGTACCGCGCAGACCCGAAAGGGCAGGCGTCCTCGTTCAGATGACAAAACGATCTGGAGTGAGATGTCGTACCCCCGCAAATCCGTTTCAAGCGCAGCCGCCGGCTCTGGCGTTCCCGCATCGCCGAACTTCCCTTCTATCGAAGAGGGAATGCTCGCGTACTGGGCGACCGACGAGACCTTCCTGGCCTCGGTCGAGAACCGCGAGGGCGCAGACGAGTGGGTGTTCTACGACGGCCCGCCCTTCGCCAACGGCCTGCCGCATTACGGCCACCTGCTGACGGGATACGCGAAAGACCTCTTCCCGCGCTTCCAGACCATGCGCGGCAAGCAGGTGCACCGCCGCTTCGGCTGGGACACCCACGGCCTGCCCGCCGAACTCGAGGCCATGCGGCAGCTCGGCATCACCGAGAAGAGCGAGATCGAAGACATGGGCATCGCGGCCTTCAACGCGAAGGCCCGCGAGTCCGTTCTCAAGTACACCGACGAGTGGCAGCAGTACGTCACCCGCCAGGCGCGCTGGGTCGACTTCGAGAACGACTACAAGACCCTCGATGTCACCTTTATGGAGAGCGTCATCTGGGCGTTCAAGCAGCTGCACACCAAGAACCTCGCGTACGAGGGATTCCGCGTGCTGCCGTACTGCTGGCACGACGAGACGCCGCTTTCCAACCACGAGCTGCGCATGGACGACGACGTCTACAAGATGCGCCAGGACCAGACGGTCACCGTGACGTTCCCGCTCGACGGCGCGAAGGCCGAGGCCCTCGGTCTCACGGCCGTGCGGGCCCTCGCCTGGACGACCACCCCTTGGACCCTGCCGACCAACCTGGCCCTCGCGGTCGGTCCGTCTATCGAATACTCGGTCGTGGCATCCGGACCCCTCGGTGCCGGAGACGGCGCGGCGGAGGGAGTCGCCGAGTACCTGCTCGCATCCGACACCGTCGCCGCCTACTTCAAAGACCTCGGCTACGAGAGTGCGGATGCTGCGAAGGCCGCCGTATCGCGTACCGTGCTCGGCGCCGACCTGAACGGCGTCACCTACGACCGTCTCTGGGACTACTACGCCGACACCGACGAGTACGGCACCGAGAACGCCTGGCAGATTCTCGTCGCCGACTACGTCGCGACCGGCGAGGGAACCGGCATCGTGCACCAGGCGCCCGCGTACGGCGAAGACGACCAGTTGGTCTGCGCCGCCGCCGGCATTCCCGTGATCATCTCCGTCGACGACGGCGGAAAGTTCCTCTCCAACATCGAGGGTGTCGCCGGACTCCAGGTCTTCGACGCCAACAAGCCGCTCACGCAGCAGCTGCGCGCCGCCGGCCGCCTCGTGCGCGTCGCGAGCTACGAGCACAGCTACCCGCACTGCTGGCGCTGCCGCAACCCGCTGATCTACAAGGCCGTCTCGAGCTGGTTCGTGCGGGTGCCCGAGTTCCGCGACCGCATGGGCGAGCTCAACCAGGAGATCAACTGGGTTCCCGACAACGTCAAAGACGGACAGTTCGGCAAGTGGGTGGGCAACGCCCGCGACTGGTCGATCTCGCGCAACCGCTACTGGGGCAGCCCGATCCCGATCTGGAAGAGCGACAACCCCGAGTACCCGCGCATCGACGTGTACGGCTCGCTCGACGAGATCCAGGCTGACTTCGGCCGCCTGCCGCTGAACGCGGAGGGCGAGCCCGACCTGCACCGCCCGTTCATCGACGAGTTGACGCGCCCGAACCCCGACGACCCCACCGGCCAGTCGACGATGCGCCGCATCGAAGACGTGCTCGACGTGTGGTTCGACTCAGGGTCGATGCCGTTCGCCCAGGTGCACTACCCGTTCGAGAACCGCGAGTTCTTCGAGGCGCACAACCCCGCCGACTTCATCGTCGAGTACATCGGCCAGACCCGCGGCTGGTTCTACACGCTGCACACGCTGTCGACCGCGCTCTTCGACCGGCCCGCGTTCAAAAACGTCATCAGCCACGGAATCGTGCTCGGCAGCGACGGGCAGAAGATGTCGAAGTCGCTGCGCAATTATCCGGATGTCTCGGAGGTATTCGACCGCGACGGTGCGGATGCCATGCGCTGGTTCCTCATGTCGTCGTCGGTCATCCGCGGCGGCAACCTGATCGTCACGGAAGAGGCGATCCGCGAGGGCACCCGCCAGTTCTTGCTGCCGCTGTGGAGCACGTACTACTTCTTCACCCTGTACGCCAACGCTGCCTCCGCCGAGGGCTACACCGCCACCTGGCGCACCGACTCGACCAACGTGCTCGACCGCTACCTGCTGGCGAAGACGCGCCAGCTCGTGCTCGACGTCACGGCCGAGCTCGAGGCGCTCGACAGCCCGACTGCCGCACTCAGACTGCGCGACTTCGGCGACGTACTCACCAACTGGTACGTGCGCCGCAGCCGCGACCGCTTCTGGACCGGTGACGACACCGAGTCGTTCGACACGCTGTACACCGTGCTCGAGACGCTCACCCGCGTCGCCGCCCCGCTCATCCCGCTCGTCGGCGACGAGATCTGGCAGGGCCTCACCGGCGGACGCAGCGTGCACCTCGAAGACTGGCCCGACGCCGAGGCCTTCCCGGCCGACGACGAGCTCGTCACCGTGATGGACCGCGTGCGCGCCATCGCGAGCGCCGGCCTCTCGCTGCGGAAGGCGAAGAGCCTGCGCGTGCGCCTTCCCCTGGCGAAACTCACCGTGGTGAGCGACGATGGGGCGGCGCTCCGCGAGTTCGGCGACATCCTGCTGCAGGAGCTGAACGTGAAGGATGTCGTGTTCAGCGCCCTCGAGGCCGACAGCTTCGAGCGCTTCGGCATCTCGCAGAAGCTCACCGTCAACTCGCGTGCCGCCGGCCCGCGCATCGGCAAGCAGGTGCAGTCCGTCATCAAGGCCGCCCGCGAGGGCGACTGGCAGGCGACGGGCGACACGGTCGTGGTCGGCGGCGTCGAGCTGCTGCCCGCCGAGTTCGAGCTCGAACTGCAGTCGGCCGATCAGAGCAACGCGATCGCGTTCCTCCTCGACGGCGGGTTCGTCATCCTCGACACTGAGACCACGCCCGAGCTCGAGGCGGAGGGTCTCGCGCGCGACGTCATCCGTGCCGTGCAAGACACCCGCAAGGCCGCCGGACTCAACGTCAGCGACCGCATCTCGATGACCATCCGCGGCGACCGCGACGACGACATCGCAGCGCTCACCGACTACAAGGCGACGATCGCGGCGGACACGCTCGCGACCGAGTTCGAGCTCGTGCTCACCGAGGATCCCGCCGTCTCGGCGGCGACCGAGGTGCAGGCCGGCTCGCAGCGCACAACTCTGACTCCCGATCAGTACGCGAACACTGGTGTACTGGTTATCGATCTGTGGAAGGCGGCATCAGTAGATGTCTAAAAAGAACGAGAACCCCGGCGACAACGACTACCAGGGGTACGACGAGGAGCCGGAAGAAGAGCTCGAAGAGGAGCCTGACTTCGTCGACGACGGTTCCGGCCTCCCCGACTTTCTCCAGGCCGGCAACGAGGGCACCAACCTCGACGACGACTCGGAGTACGACTTCGACGACAACGAGTACCAGACCGGTGCCGACGACGTCTACGCCGAACTGCTCGCGCGCATCGGCGAGGGCAACCCGCAGCCGCGCCTCGAGCCGACCCGTCGCGCCGTCGAGCTGCTCGGCGACCCGCACCGCGCCTACCCCGTCATCCACATCGCCGGCACCAACGGCAAGACGTCGACGAGCCGCATCACCGAGAGCATCCTGCGCGCCTACGGCCTGAAGACCGGACTCCTCACGAGCCCGCACCTCACCCGCGTGAACGAGCGCATCGTGATCGACGGCCAGCCGATCACCAACCGGGCGCTCGTGGAGAATTGGGCAGACATCCGCCCCTATCTTCTTCTCATCGACGCCGAGCTGGCGACCGCCGGCGATCCGGAACTGACGTTCTTCGAAGCGCTCACGGTTCTCGCCTTCGCGAGCTTCGCCGACGCGCCCGTCGACGTCGCCGTGATCGAGGTCGGCATGGGCGGCGAGTGGGACTCCACCAACGTCGCCGACGGCCAGGTCGCCGTGTTCACTCCCATCGCGCTCGACCACACGCAGCGCCTCGGCAACACCGTGGCCGAGATCGCCAAGACCAAGTCGGGCATCATCAAGCCGGTCGCCAACGTCGTGTCGGCGACGCAGGCTCCGGATGCCCTGGCCGAGTTGCAGAGAGCGGCCGAGCTGACCGAGTCCACCTTCGCGGTACAGGGCGTCGAGTTCGCGCTCGAATCGACGACCGTCGCCGTGGGCGGCCAGGTCATCTCGGTGAAGGGACTCGCGGCCAGCTACCCCGACCTGTTCCTGCCGATGTTCGGCGACCACCAAGCGCAGAACGCCACGCTCGCGATCGCCGCGGTCGAGTCGTTCTTGGGCGGCGGCAGCCAGCCGCTCGTGGGCGACGTGCTCGCCGAAGGACTGCAGACCGCGACCTCGCCCGGCCGCCTGCAGATCGTGGGCACCGAGCCGACCGTGCTCGTCGATGCCGCGCACAACCCGCACGGCGCCGAGGCGCTCGCGTCGGCGATCGGCAGCTACTTCACCTTCGACGAGGTGGCCGTCGTCATCGGCGTGCTGCAAGACAAAGACGCCAACGGAATCGTCGCGGCCCTCGCGCCCATCGCGACGCGCTTCTACGTGACGCAGTCCGAGTCCGACCGTGCCGTCGCCGCCGACGACCTCGCCTACATCGTGCGCGAGTACAGCGAAGAGATCTACACCGACGAGTCTGCCGAGACCGCCCTGGAGGCGGCACGCGAGTGGGCGTCCGAGGGGGAGAAGCGCGCGGTGCTCGTCACCGGTTCGATCACCCTCGTCGGCGACGCCATCACGCTCGCAGCGGAGGGGAAGTGGAAACGATGACCGAACCGGCCCCGGCGACAGGCCGCGCACCCCGGCAGCGGCGGGCGCGCTCGGTCACCGAGATGCTGCTCTCGATCGTGCTGGCGCTCGAGGCCGTACTGGTCTTCTTCGTCACGCTCGTCGTCTACGGGCTCAAGTCGCTCGAACCCGGGCTCGCGTTCGGCGGGGGAGCGCTGCTCATCGTGGCGCTCTTCCTCACCAGCTCACTGCTGCGGTACCGCTGGGGCGTCTGGCTAGGCTGGGTGTTGCAGGCAGCGCTGCTCGCCACGGGTTTCCTCGTGCCGCTGATGTTCTTCATCGCCGCATGTTTCGTGGCGATCTGGATCTTCTGCTTTGTGCGCGGACGCCAAATTGACCACCAGAAGGCCGCATTCGCAGCCGCCAACCCCAACCCAGGAGATAACTCGTGAGCGTCGAAGAAACACTCGTACTCGTCAAGCCCGACGGTGTAGCCCGCAACCTGACCGGCGAGATCCTGCGCCGCATCGAGGCGAAGGGGTACCAGCTCGTCGACATCAAGTTCGTCGAGGCCGGCCGCGAACTGCTCGCCGCGCACTACGCGGAGCACGAGGGCAAGCCGTTCTACGAGCCCCTCGTCGAATTTATGGAGAGCGGCCCGATCGTCGCGATCCGCGTCGCCGGTAACGGCGTCATCGAGGGCTTCCGCTCTCTCGCCGGTGCCACGAACCCCACCAGCGCAGCCCCCGGAACGATCCGCGGCGACCTCGGCCGCGACTGGGGCCTCAAGGTGCAGCAGAACCTGGTGCACGGCAGCGACTCGGTCGAGTCGGCCGAGCGCGAGCTCGCCCTCTGGTTCTAAGCAACCTCAGCCTGAAAGAGCCGATTCCGGCTAGATGACTCGTCCGCGGACGGCTCTTCTAGCCGGAATCGGCTCTTTTGCGTTCGGGGTTAGCCCGCCGCCACCTGCGACACGAACGTCGCGAACGCGTCGGCGTCGTCGACGGCGCCCTGGTACTGCTGGCCGTTGACGAGCACGGTCGGGGTTCCGACGAACTCGGTGACCGTGTCGCTCGCGAGTTCGCCCGCGGTCACGCGGTCGGTTGCGCTGGTCACCCAGTCGCCGAAGGTCTTGCTGCCGATGCAGGAGGCCACGTCGTCGCCGTCCGCGCCGGCGTCGGCCACCAACTTCTTCAGCGCCGCGGTGTCGAGACCGCTCGTGTTCTCTTCCGGCTGCTGCGCGAACAACGCGTCGTTGACGGCCATGTAGTTGTCGGGGTCGTAGTTGGCGACACAGACGGCGGCGTTGGCGGCGCGCGACGAGTACTCGGTGCCGAGCGAGACGCGGTCGAGGATCGAGATCGGGTGGATCTCGAGCGACGCGTCGCCTGACGCGACCCAGCTGTTGATCTGCTCGGCGTTCGTGGTCTCGAAGCTCTGGCAGATCGGGCAGGCGTAGTCGATGTAGGTCACGATGTTGACCGTCGAATCGAGCGTCGTCGTGTCGGTGGCGACGGGGTCGGCGCCCACCTTGAGCGCCTTGGTCAGCACGGGGGAGACGTCCGTACCGTCTCCGGTGAACAGGATGCCGTTGCTCGCCATGTTCTTCGGGTTGACCGCGCTCGTCGTGGTCGAGTTGACGATGACCACGGTGACGATCGCGACAGCGGCCAGCACCGCGACGATGATGCCGCTCTGCAGGAACAGGCGGTTGCGTTTCTGACGCTTCTTGGCGGCCTCGCGCTCCTGCCGTGCCAATTCGCGGGCGTGTTCGCGGCGTGCCTTTTTGCCGCTGTCTGCGGGGTTGCTCATGGGTTCCTCTCGACGGCGCCCAGTCGCGCCCAGCACAGAATGCTCCCGTCAGCTATGTCGTAGCTGGGAGCGGGCCGCGAACCGGGTTAGAGAGAGCCGAGCACGTCGAGGCGCAGCTGCGCGATCAGCGCGACAACGAGATAGCTCGCGAGCGTGATCGCCGGCACCCAGCCGTAGACCGCGGCGGCGAACCGGCGAACGCGCTGCGGCACCGGGATGTTGCTTTCGCGCAGGTTGTAGAGCGTCACCGCCCAGAACAGCGGGATGGTCACGCTCCACGTCACCATGCACCACGGGCAGAGCGTGCCGAGCACGAAGATGCTCTGGCTGATCAGCCAGATGACGAAGGCGAGGGCGCCGACGACGCCGAGGTTGAACAGCACCCAGAACCAGCGCGCGAATCGGGAGCCCGAGAGCAGCGCGACCCCGACGACGATGGGCGCTATCCACGCGGCGAGCCCGATGATCGGGTTCGGAAAGCCGAAGAGCGAGCCCTGCCACGACTCGAGGTTGGCGCGGCACTGCACGAGCGGGCTGAAGTCGCAGCCGAGAGCCTCGGTGGGGTCGGTGAGCAGTACGAACTTCTCGACGGTGAGCGAGAACGCGGCGTACCAGCCGATCACGCCCGCCACGATGAGAAAAATCGCGAGAACGACGGGACGCTTGCTCACCTGGCTGTCTGGCACTCTCGGATTATGGCACGCGTCGAATCACGTCTAACTGGGAATGCATGCGATAATCGGTTGTAGCCAGCCGAGCCGCGCTCGAACTGGCGCCAAAGAAGGCTTACCGGGCGACAATCCGGGCCAGTGCCGAGTATCCGATTTCAGTGGATGCGGCCGAGTCGGATAGCGAGTTCCGAGAAGCGCCGGGTGACAGTCGGCGCAGTGACAGACAGTGCAGTGAAGCCAGAGCAGACAAGTGGTCGACCAGAGAATGGCCGTGATCACGACATGCCGGTTTTAGACCTGAAGAATTTGCAGCGTGATCGCTGAGGCGTAGCGCGAACGAGAGAGTACCCGGTGGGCGGCGCGGTTTCCCACCAGGGCCTAGGAGTACACCGCCAGTGGTGAATGACAAAGACAATATCGAACCCAAACGACGCAAGGGACTCTTCGGAAGCCGCAAGGCAGCGGTAACGCCGCCGCCCGCGCCGACCCCCGAGCCCGTCGAAGCCAAGACGGTCGTCGAGGCGCTCGTGACCACCCCGATCGACGACATCATCGTCGACGAGGTCGTTGTGAAGGCCGCACCTCGCACTCGCACGCGTAAGCCTGCGGTCGCCGAGACGCCGACGGATGACACGGCAGAAGCCACGACGGACGAGGCGCCCAAGCGCGCCGTCCGTCCCACCACGTCGCTGCTGTTCCAGGCCCCGCCGGAGAGCGCGGTGCTGCCCGAGCGCGCACCCGCACGCCAGCCTCGCAACGCCGACGCATCGGCGGAGCGCACCACCGACCTGAGCAACGACCTCGGCGACGAGTCGGGCACCGTACGACGCCGCTCGCGCCGCCGCCCCGGCGAAGAGGCCCGCGACGGCGACGACGCTCCCGGCACCGTCGTTCGCGTACGCCAGCCGCGCCCCGAGCCCGTTCTCAGCAACGAGCCCACCCGCGTCAAGGGTTCCACCCGCCTCGAGGCCAAGAAGCAGCGCCGCCGTGACGGCCGCGACGCCGGCCGCCGCCGTCCCGTGATCACCGAGAGCGAGTTCCTCGCCCGCCGTGAGAGCGTCGACCGCGTGATGGTGGTGCGTTCCAAGTTCGGGCGCATCCAGATCGCGGTTCTCGAAGACGGTGTTCTCGTCGAGCACTACGTGGCCAAGAGCCAGGACATGTCGCTCATCGGCAACGTCTACCTCGGCCGCGTGCAAAACGTCCTCCCCAGCATGGAAGCCGCCTTCGTCGACATCGGACGCGGCCGCAACGCCGTGCTCTACTCGGGCGAGGTCGACTGGGATGCCGCCGCGGAGAACTCCGCCGAAGGCAAGACCCAGGCTCGCCGCATCGAGCTCGCGCTCAAGCCGGGCGACAAGGTTCTCGTGCAGGTCACGAAAGACCCCATCGGCCACAAGGGTGCCCGCCTCACCAGCCAGGTCTCGCTGCCCGGCCGCTACCTCGTCTACGTGCCCAACGGCTCGATGAGCGGCATCAGCCGCAAGCTGCCCGACACCGAGCGCGCACGTCTCAAGAAGATCCTCAAAGAGGTTCTGCCCGAGAACGTCGGCGTCATCGTGCGCACGGCCGCCGAGGGTGCGACCGAAGAGCAGCTCACGCTCGACGTCAGCCGCCTCACCAGCCAGTGGGCCGAGATCAGCCGCCTCATCGAGACGGCCAACGCCCCGGCGCTGCTGCACTCCGAGCCCGACCTGCTGGTCAAGATCATCCGCGACGTCTTCAACGAGGACTTCCACAAGCTCGTCATCGACGGCGACGACGCCCAGGAGATCATCCAGAGCTACCTCAACGGCGTCGCTCCCGACCTCATCGACCGCGTCGAGCGCTTCGAGGGCACCAACGACCCGTTCGACGTGTACCGCGTCAACGAGCAGATCGAGAAGGCCCTCGACCGCAAGGTCTGGCTGCCCTCCGGTGGTTCGCTCGTCATCGACCGCACCGAGGCCATGACCGTCGTCGACGTCAACACCGGCAAGTTCGTCGGCTCGGGCGGAAACCTCGAAGAGACCGTCACCAAGAACAACCTCGAAGCGGCCGAAGAGATCGTGCGCCAGCTGCGCCTGCGCGACATCGGCGGCATCATCGTCGTCGACTTCATCGACATGGTGCTCGAGTCGAACCGCGACCTCGTGCTGCGCCGACTCGTCGAGTGCCTGAGCCGCGACCGCACCAAGCACCAGGTCGCCGAGGTCACCAGCCTCGGACTCGTGCAGATGACCCGCAAGAAGCTGGGACTCGGCTTGCTCGAGACCTTCAGCGAGCCCTGCGAGGTCTGCGCGGGCCGCGGCGTGATCGTGCACCACGACCCCGTCACGAAGCACCGCATCCAGCAGGCGCCTCAGCCCGAGATCAACAACGGCCGTCGCAGCCGTGGCGGTAAGGGCAACGGATCGTCCAACGGAAACGGCGGCAACGGCAACGGCTCGTCGAACGGAAACGGCGGCAACTCCGACGGGCGCCAGAACAACGGCGGCCAGAACCAGCAGCAGCCCCAGGTGAGCGCGCCGAAGGCGGCCGGAACCGGTACCCACGCGATCACCGACGACGCCCGAAACGCGCTCGCCCAGATCGCGGCCCGCACCGTGTCGGCGCAGTCCACGGCCACCGGAGCGATCCAGGTCGTCTCCACGCCGCCCGCCGCGCCGGCAGCCGAACCGGTCGCTGAGCCTGTCGAAGCGAACGCTCCCGAGACCGCGGCTCCCGCCGAGGCCAAGGCCACCATCGAGCAGAAGGCCCCCGCGGTCGACGCCCCGCTCGAAGAAGCGATCGCCGAGG